>Ga0116231_10003837_pt1 | contig 30844 bp, 30 predicted proteins | sample S1TSphgellanicum_2_FD_89695 | JGI IMG/M metagenome (GOLD analysis project Ga0116231, IMG submission 89695) | Host-associated microbial communities from peat moss isolated from Minnesota, USA - S1T2_Fd - Sphagnum magellanicum MG | ecosystem: Host-associated > Plants > Peat moss > Unclassified... | reverse complement strand
TGAAAATGTTGAACAAGTAGGAAAATCCCACTTTCAATGGCGCTTTGATCAATCACCAACTAGGTACAATTACAACACACATAACAACCATCCCCTAAAAGATCAAAAATTCTTTCACAAGATAAGGGGAAAAAATGGAATACAATGCTTGTTAACAACATCAATCAATGCATTGAATTAACATATGCCATAATAAACTAGTGCAAATAATTGTTCTATTGTGCATGAAACTTTGAGTGAATTGTTTTCACTTAGCCATCCATTGATGAAAGTGTTAAAATGCCATCTATGTCTTTACCCATCCTTGGGTGTCATTCCTTGTGTGTGTATGATGATGACTTCCATCCATTACGATTGCAATGTCAATCACAAAGCACCATAGCATATACCATCCCTTACATTCCCTATTTAGGCACCTTTAAATTTGATCTTGATAGTAGTCCCATCTTGTTGGTCAAGAAATTGCCCAACAAACTTCTCTTGAAGCTTTAAGGTTATAAGCCCTATGGGTTGAAAAAGAGAAGTGCTCGGATCAACAACCATCCAATAATTTTCAAGGATCGTGGATGGATTCCAAATGTGAAGGGTGTCACGAGGGTTGAGAATGAGGTTCGAGTCCAATGGAGATAAAGACATGTACCAAAAAGTACACGGGTTTGAAGCTTAATATCTTTGGGTCATAATAGTTAAGGAATCACAAGTTGAATAATATTATCTTTTACTATATTATTAGTAAAGGTTTCTATTTAGGGGAGTATTAAAAGTGTTAGAATATTTTGTGAAGGGCCAATCAAAGCAACCCGTTGAAAAAAAGAAGAAAAACATTAAGCTTTGAAATGTATCCACGACGAATTAATATGGATTGTTAATAAGGTATATAACTAAGTAGATTAAGAGTATATAATATATACACTTACACATCACATCCCAAAGCGTTTACATGACATTGTTGCATACAATTGGATAGGCAATGTAAAGTGTGAAAAATTTGAGCATATAAGGGGTAAATAGTGTAATAACACTTACATTATTTTGCTTGTCATATATATCACCGCTATTTATATTTACATACACAACAATGTTGCGACCAATGTTGGTTGGTTATTGAGAGAATCGTGGGTCATCAACAAGGATGAGGGAGCCGCTCCCCTTGACATTATTCTAGATAGTTCCATAAGCCTCCGGAATTTCAAAATCAACTCAACTCTTATTATGCATAAGAGATTGATATAATGAAAAAGTTTTGGGGAAGTTGGTGACTTGAGGAACCTCTCTCTATTTGCTTTTAAACAAGCAAATTGATAATAAACAAAGTCTAAAAAAGTTTTCAGAATCTAATTCAGTATTTGATTACAAAATGTATGTGACAAGAAAAATAAATTCACAAAGACCTTGCCCCCTTTGTTATGAAAGAAGAAGGGCCAAAAAAAAAAGAAAAAAAAGGGCAAATAATTGACCAACACAAGTTGTGATTCAAAAGGACTTGCAATAAATGGTACAACAATTCATTGAACATATCCAAAGTTCATGTTCATCACCTTTCAAAAAAATGCTCAAAAAGTGCCTTGAACAATACTTTGAGACATGACATTTTGTGGAGCCCATTCTGTGTGCATGCTCCATACTATTTCCATGCTATTTTGCAATAGGTAACATAACCCTCCCCCATGGTAACCATTTACAAACCCCCCCCCCCCACCTACCCTTGACTTTTTTGCCACCTATGGAGGGGCGGGCCAAGGGAAATGCCCCCCCTCCTCCAATATAAATTCCTATTTGGGGGGGCCTGCAAAGTATTAGGGGGTTTTTTTTTTTTTGATGATGGGCCAATCAAAATGGGTCATTGCAAACAAACAAAACAAGAACAAACTTGTGAAGCACATCCCCAATAGGTATATCTAATAATGAAGGCTGGTTGGAGGGATTCACAAACTCCCTCAACCCTAATCCCCTCCCCTCCCTCACCCCCAAACAAAATCCCTATTCACTTCAATGGACTGACCTTACCTAATACCTAGTACCTAGTACTATAGGCAATGTGATCCCAACTACACTCATGAGTCAGTGTTTTCCAAGTTGGGTAACCCAGGTAAATGGTGGGTGGTGGAAAAGAAGTTAGTACCACCACCACCACCCATGACTCCAGTGGGGGGCCACTATTCTCAAAGAAAAGTCATTGCTTAAGATTGTGGATTGCATTGAAAAAAGTGAATAGAATTGAATCAAATTGCATTGAAAATTGTACACACAAAAGGACTGCTGAAGTAACTGCAGATCCCTCCATGGACAAGCACTCTCTTACCTTCCCTCCTCGAGTGGTGTTCAGTATGTGACCCTGCCAAAATATAAGCATCTCCAGTGGTGTTCAGTATGTGACCCTGCCAAAATATAAGCATCTCCAGTGGTGCTCAGTATGTGACCCTGGGAAAATATTTTTCACATCCAAGTTTAGTTAAGGTAAACTTGCCCATCACCAAACAGTGGCCGGTCACCGAGCACCCATGTAGTGCAAGAATTAACCTATGTTAGGACAAAAATTGATTATGGGCGTTGTCTTTTTAACCCATTACCAAACGCTTGATTTAGAAGAAAATTGTTCTAAAATTTTCATATTGGTGACCAACCATCAACTTTTAGTGTTTGGTATTAGGGGTTTAGGTGGACACATTTATAAAAAAAATGAATAATAATACAAGGGATTAGTTTAGTGATGGGCCATGAGTTCATTTTCATTATGGGGGGGGGGTGGGGGGACATGAGGGGTACTTTTAATGTTTAGTCATGGGAAAAAAATGGTCCAATTTTATAACATCCCCAAGTTTTGAAGGGGAATGAGTGTCTGGTCATAGACAATTGGAGTGCACACTAAAATGAGTATCACCATGGTGATAGGGTGCAAAGGTCATGTTAAATAGCACACAACTAACCATAAACAATGATTAAGGTTTACAAGAATCCAAAAATAATAAGTACACATTAATTAGAATTTTCAATTTCCCCCCAAATTCAAACACATCCAATTCCCACCAAAATTAATTTGCCAAATTCACAAGGCAAGGTTTGGACTCACAATCCTATCTTTCAAATTCAGAAAGAAAATTCTTTTAGCATGTCAAAGCTTCCAAATTGTGAGAGAGATGGTTTGAAGTCTTTCATCAACATTTTGAGAGCATATGGGTTAGATTAGCAAAGGGAAAGTAACACAAGAGTTGTAGAGAATTTTAGACCAAAAACATAAGTTTTAGCATATCAACCAAAGTAAGGAGGGCATCTTAAAGTAGCCAAAGAGAATTTACAAGAACTAAAGGTAGATCAATAGAATCTAAATAATAGAGTAGTCATTGAAGATTTACAACAACTTGAACATCAAAGATCTGATCCTAATGTTAGCAAAGAATAGATAGGAACTCAGGATTCAAATGTGGATGTAGAAGGACAACTAAGAATGCTTGCAATAACTCAACTTTACAACCAAAAGTTCAAGAAGTTTCTATGTTACCATTAGGTGCAGGATTCCATAATTTGTAAATACAATTTAAGTAATTACAAGAGAAGCAAATTTGATCCAACTTCAAGAAATTGTAATTTGTACACACCTATTGCATGTATAAAAACAACAAACTAGGATTTAGTTTGGGATGACTTTGAATAGTTCTATGCATTGATAACTTCTTCTCAACAAATAGAGACATATGCATTTTAGACATACCCTTGTCATACTTCCTTGAGAGTTGGGCAAAATACAAAAAATTCAAGTTTGTACTTCTTGTAGTGCCAAATAACACACCCCCAACATGTTGGAAGTTGGGACAAGAGGATTTAGATCATGATGATCAATGTATTTTGTAGGAGGCAAAGTGGATAAGGAGAATGTCCCACCATCTTACGGACAAAAACCAATAAGAAAATAAAAGAAAGTTTAGTATGCGATCTTCTAATCACTAGAGGCAACTGGACTAATGAAGCATTGGAGGAGGCCATGGATGTAATTGAAAATGGGACAACTTCATTGCAAAAGGCAAATAAGCATTAGAACATATCTTTTACCTCATTGTTTGATCATTTGTATGGGAAAACAAGATCTAGGAAACTTAGACCAGTAAACATGTTAATAGTAGAAGAAGATTAGGCTATGGTTGTTTGGGTTTTTTCTATGTAGGAAGTTGGGCTATCAATTAGCCTACAATAGTTACAAATGAAAGTGGTAAAACTAATTCAAACAAGGCTAACACCTTTATGAAGAAGCGTACTAAGGAACTTTTGGCGATATTGGTTCAAGAGGAAACATCTTGAATTCGACATTCATCAAGTTGAAGGATTGGATATTAGCCGAACATAAAGGTTGACCATATCTGGAATTCTAATGAAACAAGCATCTAAGCAAAAAGACAATAAGGAGCAAGGGTTTTTGCAAAATGAGGTTCACATCAGGTGTATAACACTATCCCAAAATCTAGGGAGTGGTTGACTGTTAATTGTGTGGTCAATGTAATAGGAACAACATTGCCAAGGTTCTACATATTTAAAGGAAAGAGGATACATGATGATTACATAGAACTTTGCAAACTAGGGACTTGTATGGCTATGCAATCAAAGGCATGGATGATTACCTTCCTTTTCAAAGAGTTTTTATCTTTTTTCAAAAGGTTTATACCAAGTGGAATACCCATAACAAATAGACATCTTCTCATCTTGGATGGGCATTAATCCTATGTCACCCTTGAGGCAATTGAACAAGCTTGAGAGTTTGGGTTGGATATGATTACTCTACTTTCACATACATTTCATGCATTTTAGCCCTTAAATGTGGCTTGTTTCAAGCCTTTCAAAATTACATTTAGAAAGGAAATAAACATAACAATGGTTAGGAGGAATTACATAGAACCAAATAAGATAACATTGGTGGGGTGGGTAAACAAAACACTAAACTTAGCACTTACAAGACAAAATATCATGTCAAGGTTCAAAGGTACAAGGATTTGGCCACTTCACCATAGGGCTATGGATTCAAAAATTGGACCAAGTACTTTGTACACATTGTAAAATCAAGCTAGGGAAGAAAAAAAATTAGAGTAGGAGGATGGTGAAGAAGATTGGATAAAACATAGAGCTTTCGAAAAATTCATCAACATAGGTTCAACAATAGAAGTCCAAATATTATTAGTCTATTTAAAGATCAACCTAGGTATTATGTGAACATGCTTAGAATTCATACAATCATTAACCATGCATTTGTAATAGAATCAAAAAACATGGCTGAAAATTTGGCACAACCTTCATTAGATGAAACAATAGAGTTTACAAATTTTTAAACTTCAATTCAAGTGGCATCAACATAGGGGTGTCACGATTTGCTATCATTACCACATCCGCCTGCAAGAAAGACTGATCAAAGAGAACCATTATACGATTATTCTCAAAACCATGTTGTAACATCATAGAATATTTGAGGATTATGCGACAAAAGGTAATGGATAGGGGGGTAGCAAAACATATTCGAAAAAGCAGAAGGAAAGAAAGACAAGATAAACAAGCAAAAAAAACACTTATAACGATGTTTGTAGTTGAAAAACTAGTTGAAAGAAAACTTGTAAAACAACAACTAGCTAATTTCATTATACCTTGGTCATCCTCAATTGTCAAAGAGGCAAGAAACAAATTTCATTCCAATTTCAAAGCAAGTTTGCAAGCTCACCCCCTTAGATACAGAAGTGTGAATCTTGATGAAATAACACAAGTGCATGAACAAGTTCAACAATAAGCCTTGGTTCAAATTCAAGCCAAAAGGGAAGTTGTAACATCCTTGTAACAACCATAAATGGACAACTAAGTTACCGGGGTGGAATAATTAATGGGTGGAACAATTATAGCTGATGATGAATAAAATATCAAGAAGAGTAGCTAATGTTGGGGTGGAATAATTAAAAGAAGGAATAACAATGGACAAGGCAGAATAATTAGAAGGAACAACTTTTGTTAGGCTAAAATAGTTAAAAGAAAGAGTAGACATAATTAAGGATGAACAAGAAGTCAAGAACAACAATTGTTACTAAAGTAAAACAACTAGGAGGAGTAGTAGCTATTGCTGACAATGAATAATGCTTTTTGGTGATGTTAAGATTGAAAGATCTTCAATGATCTTATAATTGTAGATGTGATGCAAATTTACATGTGATTTTCCACATAGAAATGATTTTCTTATAAGTCTCTCATTAAAAACATAATAGACTAGATCAATAGTTGTGCATTTTTTGGTGATGTCAAGATTGAAAGATCTCCAATCTTGTAACTCCAGAATGTCAAATGAATTTACATGCATTTTCTTACATTGAAATAATTAAAGTAGCACCATTGACATCCACAATAGTTTGATTCAATAGCAAAAAAACTTATCTACATTTGTAGAAATCACTTTAATCACTTACTTGAAAGCTAAACCTCTAGCATTATGTACAATCCAAATCATCACAACAATCCCCATTACAAAAATGTATTTTCTCCATTACATCTATGCTCATTTTCAACCCAAATGTAAGTACACTACAATAAAAAATAGACATTTTCAGCTAATGAAGATGAACTTTGAACTAAAGAATAACACTTTAGTTGAAATCAATGAAGGGCAAACTTAAGTTCAACTGCCACTAGTTTGGAAGATGCAGAAGAGCCTACTTCAAATGATGCACCAAGTTGCAACAAATGAAACGGGAAGAACCAAACCTGTAGTAAACAACAACAACCAAGATCATCCATTGCTAAACTACTTATTAGAAATCACACCATCAAAATTAAAAAATAATTTTATGTTGCTTGATCCACAATTACAAATGCAAAAATTTTGACAAAAAAATTTACCACTATAATGTGTTTTGATTTTGCTCCACCCCATTGATCTCTTAATTGGCAAAGGGACATTAGAATAAAAAAAACAAACGACCAAGTTGTGTATTCCTTTTGTTGCAAAAAAAACTTGAGCAAGAAGTTCAAACTAGGGAGGTTTGAACTCCTTTCAATAGCTAAAATTGGGCCTTGCCTACTTGCAAAAGATTTGCACATATGCTAGAGCTTCATGCTCATGTACCTGTAGCATAAAAAGGCCCACGAGAATTGAGTTAGGAGGAGTTTGACTCGTGGGCGGGGAGGAGATGAACATGGGAATGAGAGTTAGGTTGGGGGGAACTCAGCTCATGCACAAGAGGAGATGAGCAGGGGAATGAAAGTCGGGTCGAGCGGAACTTGGCCTATGCACGGAGAAGAGACGGATAGGGGAGCGAGAATTGGGTCGAGGGGAATTCAACTTGTGCATAGAGAGGAGATGGACAACACAATGAGAATCGAGTTAGGAAAAGCTCGACCTATGCACAGAAAGGAAATGGAAGGGGGAGTGAGTGTTGAGTCGGGGAGAACCTAAGCCATGCAAAGAGGAGGTCGAAGAAAGAGTTGAGGTGTGGGGGTTGTGCGTAGAGAAGAGACAAATAGGAGGAAAGCTCAAAGAGGTGACATGTAATGCAATCGTGGGAATCTAACCCGTGTGTGAAAAGGAAACGGAAGGGGGCAAGGGGTAGGGGGTTTTTGGGTCAGCGTCTCATGGGAGATTGGTAGCTAATTTAGGGTTTAACAAACGTTTAGGGTTTGATAACCAAACATTGTTTTGCTTTGTTTTAGAGTTTTAATCTCAACTGTTGAATACATGTGTTTAGTTTTTCCAATGAACATAATCAGTTTGAGGATGAGATTGTTTGGTGGTAAGGTAAATTTGTGACATGTGTCAGTGCAAAGGTGTTCATTGATGGGATTTTCATTGCTTGAACATAGATAGAAAAAATGTTTGGTGACTTTTTTTTAGGGGGACAATGAGACTGAGAACTTCCGGAGGCCATACCTTTTGCATTTCTAGTCCAAATCCAATGATCTTTAACTAGGTGCGCCCAGAGCTCCTCTATAAGTCATCTTTGGAACCTAGAGGCAACCGAGGTGTGCCCGGATCACAAAGTTCCTCTGTGTTTTTAAGTGTACTATGACCGGCCAGTTTACCCTATGTACTCTTTTGCAACCCCACCCATAAAACCGAAACTGCGACAGCAAATAGGTCGGGGACTACTAATAGCAAACCACCTGGACCAATCATTATATGTTGGGCCAATCAGAAACACTGGGCAGCAGTTAGATCATATTTATTACACTCTTTTCTCCAGGTGCACAGCAGGGGGCGAGCATTTATGCGGAGGTTAAACCATTTTCGTGAGCCAAACCAGCACATGTTGAATTTTCTTCATCCAATTTCACTCTCCAGGATCACATACCGAGCACCATTGGAGATGCTCTAACATCATAGTTGTGCCCATGGTTGTCATTGCAGACAGTGGGCAGTGCAAAAGTATTACTTGCTTCTTTTTTTTTTCTTTTCTTTCCATGACTGTCCTTTTGCCCATCCAAGATGTGTCTGGTGCTGCCCAACAAATCTTGGTGCTGCACAAAATACACACTTTGGGTCTTGTTATGCACAGTTTAGGCTATAAGAGCTCGCAATGGAAACCCCGAGATGCTAAACACCCTGTTTAAATTTAATACAAAAAAGAAAAAAAAGAAAAAAAAACCTCCCACAAGATTTTTATTTGGAGAGAACCGTTATCAATTGTAAGAACCCGTGGGGCATTTCAAAAGACCGTTGTGAGCATTTGGATCTTCCGAATTGTCCCATGTCTTTTTTTTATAAAAAAATTGTATTTCATGTGATACTGAGTGAGTATATGAAAGATAACCGCCGGGTATCACAAGGGGAAAACAAATTCAAGAAAAAAAAATTGTCAATTTTTACACCGTGTAAATGTGCACAGCCTCAAGGGTTACCCAACACGAATTATTCCCGACTCAATGAACTGTAGGCCATGGAAAGAATGAGTTGTTCTTGCTTGAACACTACATAGTACACACACATGGAGACACACACTTGCTACTTATTGTGGGAACAACAAAGTTGAAACAACTTGAAGGCAACAAAAATAGGAAAAAAATTAAAATTAAAAATTTTTAAAATAAAAATATAAAATAGAAAGAAAGTATAAATTTAAAAGGGAAGGAAAGTTGGGAAATGTGCCAAAAAATGTACCAAGCAAACTCACATGCTAAGTCTTGAAGATTTGTGGCTCAAGTTCTTTGCTTTCTTTTGGGGGTTTGGTGGCATATTCATGTCCTTAGCTTTCATATATAGTAGTTACATGTATATATTCCCTCCCTATGTGATGGTGGCTTGCACATTTTCAGCCCCACCCAACTCCTTCCCTCCCAAGGGACCACTCTTGGGCATAGGAAAGGAAGGGAAATTAGTTGTTGTATTTTCAGAAAAAAATTTATGAAATTTATTCAAACATAGTTGTTGTGTGACAATTTCAATTCCATTTGTTAGTTTCATCTTGTGATCAGCATTTTTTTTTGGGGGGCCAGGGGGTGAATTTTTTCATTGTGGTGACCCAAAAAGAAAAGAAAAAGGAAAAAATTTTAGTATAAATTTGGAGAAGATTTTCCAAAATTTTTGGAAATTTTTTGCCAAAATTTTGAAAACAACAAAATGATCAATTCCATTCTTGAAAATATATTTTAATTTGTGCCTTGATTTCATTCTCAAAATTCATGCTTGTCATTTGAAGATCACTTTCATCCACATCAAATTTCATCTCTATTCATTTGCATTGATATTTTCATTTAGAAGGTTTAGGTTCATCGATTGTGACAACCTTTTTGCATTTTCATCCATTTGGGATCTTTTATCATTAGCATCATATTTCTCATCCACCCATGTGATCAAACCCGGAATTTATTTCACAACATTTTTTTTTCTATCAATTAGTCTTCCCACCTTCTCTCCCTCCACATTTTTTTCTTTCTAATCCCAAAAGTGGCACTTGGCAAAAGCAAGGCAAATGAGAGTGACTTGGCCAAGACAAGGGTGAAAAACTGAAATAAAGAGCTCAACGTGCATTCGCACTTTGTCGTGTAAGGGACTTTAGGGTTGAGTCCCCTAACACCATGCTAGCCACTTAGGACTTAAACCTAGTTACCATGAAAATTTTATGTTAAATCAACATTCACTTAACATTAAGCTATTGCCCATTTAACATTGGGTGCCACCTAGGATGTCACCTAAAATTTAACATCAAGTGTGAATGCACCATAAATTACCTAGTGGCAACAAGTGACAACTAACATTTGTGGCGGGTGGTATTGCTAGATGATATCCACCCCAATCATCCAACAAAAAAATTCCATAGCCTAATCCACTAACTAATCCAACAATTGTATACTACAAAAATCAATATTGATCGATAATATTTCATCTATAAGCTTATTACCATAGAAGCCTCATAGGTTTGGCACTTTGATGCTGAATATTTAATGTAATTTCTCCTACAATTCCAACATATCCATTAAGAAATTATTAAGGTGTACTTTGTAACTATTTGTCGAGTATACCTTAATAATTTCTCAAAATTCCTGAAATTTTTTCTTATAATTATTTAGTGCCCAACTTAAATATTATGATTTAAATGTCACTAATTATGAGAATTTTCAAGAATATTATGCCAAAAACAATCTTTAGATAACAAAAAAGCACTATGAATGAAAACATTGAAAGTTGCAAGTTTGTTTTAGGTGTTGGGCACATGGATTTTGAAAGAGAAGATGACCCTAAGAAGGTTAGGGTGAAAAGTAGGTAACAATTACTTATAAAATATTAAACCCAATTTAAAAATAATTTCCAATGTATATATTATTATGGAATTGGCAAAATGATGGAACCAAAAAGAAGGGTAAAGTGAGTTCTTTACTTGGCATAAAGAATTGATAGAATATTACTTTTTTTTCATCAAGAAAAAGCAATGATTCTTGTTGAGGAGAGGAGGCACCTTATGTGTAAGGTCATCAATAGAAAATTTTATTGATGATAAGTTAGGGCACCCTCCATTCGCTTAAAAATACAATTTTGTTGGTTCTTTGCCTCTAAAAAGTAAGAGCTTTGAAAACAACACTTTCCTTCAATAGTTAACTTACAGAATCCGTAAAATAATGGAAACATGAATAGATTATTATGTAAAGCACACCAAACACAAAATGGACGATCATGAGAGTGTTCTAGTTCCACTATGTTAACATCTTTGGTGAATGGATTATCACAGCCTTTGCAATGACTATAGGGATGACATGACAACCTTGGGAACAACTTGGGAACATTGTTAGAACATCATGAGAATTTGTCATTTGGACTTGTGAAAATGTTGTAAGAAAAAACATTGAAAATGAAACTAGGTAACCTTTTGGGTAAAATGTAATGTTCTAGTTTGGAAGATTATAATACATCATAGTCTTCTATCCTTAAATTATTGTTAACTTCCTCTCTACATGTTTTAAAGACGATGAAGTTTTATTCAAGTAATAAGAAGTGGCAAGTTGAAGAGCACCAATTTTCACTCAACATAAGTAAAGGTTTTTATATTAGTAAAAAATTCCTTTTTTGGATTTTTTTTTTTTGGGGGGGTATATTTTGGAAAATTTAGCCAATATTTCGACCTTCCAAAAAAATTGCAAAAAGGAATCCTTGGTAAGTAGGTAGGTAGAATCTAGATAGGTTAGTAATAAGTGAAAAACAAAAGAGAGAGAAAGAAAAAAAAACCCACCACAGAAAAGTAAAACAACAAGGAGTGTGTCACACTATGGCCTTGCCATTTGCATTAAAAAAAAGTATGTTAAGCCAAAAGAAGAATTATGGAAACTCAAAAAAAATTTCACCGTGCAAAAAATACACCTAAATCTTCAAAAAAATCCTCCAAAAGAAAACCAAAATCCTTCAAGATATTATTATAACTCGGTAACTAATCTCAAATTTCAACACAAGCCAAAATACCATCTTTCAAAAAATCCTCATATTAAAAAATAAATAGATCTATTATTATTATTACTTAGGGGCCTATAAAAAATCCCTGAAGCTACTACTATTTAATATATTAATTCAGCAAGTCTGTTTGTTTGTCAGTTAGTGACAGGACTATATCCAACTGACAGCTAATGTGACAGTGATTCTGAACGGACAGTGATTTCATCGCGCCATTATTTATAAGATAAGTAGTAGGTACCTACTAGCCTAGGTCACAGAGCCTACTGAAGCCGGGCCACAAACAGTTATTTGAAAAGAATTTTTAAAAAAAAAATCAAAAACATCAACCAAACATTGTTGAAATAACACACCTATGTATTATGCACAGGGTTCACACTAGTATTCTATAATGAATCTAAACACAATAAATATCCTTGCGTACCAAGGCAAGGCCAACAAGGCATCATCACAAACACGCTTTGGGCCTTGCCAATAGATAAGATGTTGTACATCTACCTACTGTGTTCACACTCTGAACACACCCAAAAAAATCCGTTCCAATCTAAACAGTCTAAACACTTTCACCAAAGAAACCGGTTCAGCTAATGTGAAACAGGTTTTAATAAGGTACCAAAAGTTGGATCCAATGCGATAGTCCCTGTCCCTGACAAAGGCCGTGAACTGGTGAAAACCAACTGATTTTGGAAGCTCTCGCTGGCGACGGACCCACACTCCTCTCTCTCTCTCTCAAGAGACATACCAAGAGAGAGATTGCACGGTCGGCGCCGTACTTGTATCCCACATATCCCAAGAACAAGAGCCAGCCACAGCCAGCCACATTGCATCATATGATTATTACCCTTTTGCAGCCACAAGAAAGAAGAAGAAGAATCAACCAGATTGCATCATATCGTTATTACCCTTTTGTTGTTGTTGTTGTAGCAGCAGCGTAGTAGAAGAAAAGCGTAGCAGAAGAAAACGAAGAAGAACCTCACTCACTCACTCACTCACTCGGCTTGCTTCTGTTGCTGCTTTTGGTGTTTGTAGTAAACAGACCCAGAAACTATTTATTTGTTGTTGTGTTTGGTTGTGGTATTTTTTTGTTTTGGTTTTTGGTTCTTGTTTTTGTCTAACCACATTGCATCGTATATTATTTACCCTTTTGCAGTCCAAGAAGAAGAAGAAGAAGAAGAAGAAGAACCAACTAGATTGCATCATATCATCATTACCCTTTGCAGCAGCAGCAGCAGAAGAAGAAGAAAACCAACAAGAAGCTCACTTACTCTGCTGCTTTTGGTGTAGTAGACAGACAGACAAAAAGACTGTTAGTTGTTGTTGTATTTTGTTGTGATATTTTTTTTTTGGGGGTTTTGGTTCTTGTTTTTGTTGTTGTTGTTGTTGTGGTGGTGGTGGTGGTACGGGAGGTTGTAGTGTTAGAACTAACTGGCTGAGGAAGAAGGGGCAAGGCAAGGTGCAGTGAAGAATAAGAACGAGAAGGGGGTGTTGGGGGTGGTGATGAAGCTTTGGGGAGGAAGAACTTGATCCGGTTTGTGGAAGGGAGGGAAGGAGGGACGGAGGGACGGAGGGAGGACTTGCTAATCTCTACTTTTGAGTTTTGGGATTTTGTCAAGTTTCAATCTGGGGCCGCAAACAAGGTACGTACTTTACTTTTACTTTTGTGTTTTCTTCTTCTTGCTCGATGGATGGGTGGATGTTTTTATTTTCGTTCCGCTTGTGTGTGTCGAGGTTTGTGGAATCCAAGCTTTTGGTACCTAGTTGGTGATGAAGGGGAAGGTTTGTTTTGTTTTTGGGTTTTGGGTCTATCTTTAGAGTCATACTGTGTGTTTGCTTGCTTGGAGATGTGGAGAGGGACAATGGGTTTTGCAGATGGATGGATAGATGGATGGGTTGCAGATTTTTTTTGTGTTACTGCTTCTTTTGCACTTGCTGTTCTGCTTGAGAACCAGAAAGAACAAGACCCTGTACGAAATTCATGAAAGAGTTTGCTTCAAAGTGTTTTTGTCATCTTGTTTGCATCTACTTTTTTGCCTGTGTCTGAAAATTGGAGTGTGGAACTCTGAAGGAACTCTGCAATAATTCTGAAAGGAACTCTTTTTTTCTTTTTTTTTTCCCCTTTTCCTTTTCCATTGGCTTTGGAGAGATTGTGGAGCACTGCTTGTGGATTGTACAGTTGGAGAGCCTAATCAGCCCAGAAGCTCCTCATGTAAAGATGCATGTCAGGCACACTCTTGTATCGATTTCCCCCCCACATGCTATGCATCCCTCTTGTGCCATCCTTGTCTCCAGTTTTTCTGCTTAGGTTGATTTGCTTGCTGGTCCTATCCAGCTTTGGAAGGTGCAGTGGCAGCCTAAAGGATAAAATTCCTCCTCATTTAGTTGATGATCATTTGCAAAAGTGTTTTTTTTGGGGGAGTTTTCTGGGTTTGTTTGGTTTGCTGGTGTGATCTAGTATCAAAGGTTTATGCTTCTTGGAGAAACAGACAGAAAACAGGGTTGTTGATCCACCTTTCTGCAATGTGGAAAGTTGCAGCACTGTGTTTTCCCCATCAGAGTGGCTGCTTGGGTTGTCTTCCCCATCCATCTGAATGGGAGCTTTGTTGTTTTTTTGTGGTGTTTTTGTACGCCTGTTGTTGAGGACCAGGTGGTGGAGGAAGGTAAAGTGCTCAAATTGTGATTCTGAGAGTTCATCACTCTGGCCGCCTCGATAGCACACGGTGCTCGCACCTGTAAGCAGGTGTGGGGGCGAGCTGGCGTCTGCCCAGTCGGTGAACAAAGGCTTCCAAAGGGGGGGAGGCACTCCCACATCTGGAGGGCGTGCCGCATGGTGCAAGGCTTGTCTGTAGATTACGGCTAATAAACATCCTACCATCAAGGAGACCACCACTCTTTCCCCAATAAAAAACCTTACCAATGTAGGCTACTGTACTCTTTGGGTGTTGAGGCGGCTTTTGGAGCTGACAATTCCCCATCTTCACAATTCCGACCTAAATATTATTTTTGCCTCATTGTTTCTTGTCTGTTCTAATAAGTTCAAAACAAGCACTTAGCTGGAGAGATTGTCGACTCCCTTGGTGGTCACTGACTCAGGCAATCAGATCTCAGTGATGATGGAGAGAATCACATGTCTTCAATCCATTTTCAGCCGGAAGAATAAGGTTAAGGTATGCTGTGTAGGACCGTGTTTTCTACCCATGTTTTCTTTTTTTTGTGTTTTTGTTTAGATGGTCTAACTAATCCAGAGTTCTTTGCATCTCAGGTTGCAGCTGCAGATAGAGTAGGAACTTTCAAGTTCGGGGTTGAAGAGTCTTCAGAGAAAACAACAACAAGGTTTGAGGAAAGTCATGCTTTTCATGAAGAGGAGGCATTGCCACTGCCACCAACTCTTCAAACGGAGATGACAACAACCCATGATGATATGAGTGGTGGTCCTCGTGCACCCCTCCTGATTACAGTACCGTCCATGGGTGACTGGGGAAAGGATGGTGGTACTGCGTGTTTTTGGTCAGATGTAAATGAGGACTTGGAAGCTGCTGCTGCTGAAGCAAAGCAGAAGAGAACATCTGTCATCATGTCAGAGTTTGATGATTTCAACTTCCCCACTGCTCTGATTGTGGAAGAGGAGGACAATGGGATGCTGGAAACAACTTTTCCACATTGTGCAGTAGTGCATGTCAGTGATACTGGTGTTGAAGTGGCATATGAAGGAGGAGATGAGCATGATGAAGAGTTAGCAGGTGGTGGATGCATCATCTTGTTCTAGCAGCAGTAGTGGGTTTTGGGTTTTTGGTGGAAGACAAATCAAGTTTTTTTAGGGTTTTTGGATGTGTCATGTTCCTGGCTGCCCTTGTTTCTGTATTTGACACATGCTGCTTCTTTGGCTTTGTATGTAGCAGGTGCATTGGATGTAAAAGAAGAATGTGAAAGTGATCCAAGCTCCTCAGAAGGTGTCGTTGAAGTTGTCACAGAAGATACTGCTCTGGGAGGAGGTCATATTCTTGTCAATGCAGACAGTACAAGGTACTACGAAACTCATTCGAATGGTGATGCAGAAGGATTCAGTGGTGGCTGTGGTGACAACAGGCACTTTTCTGATGGAGATGAAATTTGTGTGGAGATTGGTAATGACTACGTTAGTGATCCGGGTGTCTACAACTGCAAAGATGATTTGGAGATGGCTTCCAGCCCCTATTTTGATCTGGGAAGTAAGTCAGGCCACCAATCTGAAGACCTTCTGGTTGTGGAGATGCAGAGTGAATGTCTTCTGAGTGATCTTGAGTGTGGGTCTCAACATGTTACCAGTACGATGACAGGGCACCAGGTGATGAGCGTATCTTGTGGCAGTGGTTCATCAGCAGCAGAGGTTGGTGGCACTAGGAATATGTCACCTGGCGTGGTGGTGGCAGCCCTTAAAGCTATTCACATTAGCACCTCCCACTCTGAAAAAGCCCTACGAGATGCCAAGGATAGGATACTTGAAATGAGATTCTCTGAAGAAGAAGGAAAGCAACAACAACACAGACCATGGTGGAAGGTGTTTCTTTTCACTCATCGGAATATTCACCGCAAGCTGCCACTGGGACTGCCACTATCAAATGGCTTTGGGGGTTATGGTTCAGAAGTGGACTATTGTAGTGACAATAGGCCCCATCCCATGTTTTTGCAAGAGCAGCCATTTCGAGATGAGACATTCGTTGGAGATGGGAAGGCTGTCAAGATGATGAACATGGAGGGGGAGTGTGTCGTCAACATGAGCACAAGTAATTTTGATGCTGTTGCTGCTGAACTGCCAGTTGCTACATCATCATCATCCTTGATGGCAATAGCAGCAGCTATGGACACAGCAGGGGACCGAAAGGTGTACATTCCCCAGAAAGCTGACCTTAGTCGTGTTGAGGAGTGGGTGAACAGCATTGACTTTGCTAGTCACTTACCTGTTGACAAAGATATAGAGAACGATGATGGCCAGACATCTAGGGAGCCAAGTTCACCCACAGCACCTGCATTGACATTTTTCAGCACCAGAGCACAGTCTTCTTCTGGCCATCAAATGAATGTTGATGGGGATGGATCCCTGATGGGTGGTGATGCTGAAATGGCAGCTTTGATTGCTCGATCTGTGAATCCGCTCTCCACAGTTGCATACTTTTCTGGAGTAGGGTTACGCATCATTCCACCTCTTGCATTGTACAACAGTTTGAAGACCCTCAATCTCTCAGCAAACCACATCCGTAAGTTCTTGTTTTAAGCAGATATCTTGAAAAGATTCTAGATGTAGATGTCTTTGTAGTTGAAGGACATCTTGTCAAAGATCTCCTTCTTTCTTCTCTCTGTTTTCTTGGTTTTTTTTCATTTTTTTCTGGGGGTTTTCACCTCAATTGCTTCCACAGCAGTGCCTAAAATTACTGCAAGTATTTAGAAATTCTTGGTCCTTATGAAGATAGATTGTCGGTTCTGTTTGCAGTGCGTATGATGCCAGGATTGCTTCCACGGAGCCTGCACTCACTTGACCTATCACGCAACAAAATTGTCATAATTGAAGGCTTGAGGGAACTTTCTCGCTTGCGTGTGCTTAACTTGTCACACAATCGCATCTCACGGATTGGGCATGGTTAGTGGTGTTATTTCTTGACTGGATCATAAATTGATGTCTTACTCTGCACAGTTAATATTTATGACATTCTAAATACAGTTTTGCTGGTCTTGTCTGTTGCATTGTTGGGGGGGGCCCACAAGGTATGTCAGTTGTTAAAAAACTAACCCTAAACCCTAAAACCGTGGGCTGCTGTTTGTTGATTATTGATGATGGGTGGTGGCCAGTTAGGCTGCTGATGATGACTACATAAGCAAAGTAATTGAATTCGGTTATGGTGTGACTCAGGTTTGGCAGGTTGCTCTTCTCTAAGGGAGCTCCACTTAGCTGGAAACAAGATTAGTGAGATCGAAGGGTTACATCGCCTTCTGAAGCTGAGTTTGCTGGATTTGAGCTTCAATAAGCTGACAACAACCAAGGCTATAAGCCAGCTGGCTGCTAACTACAATTCCCTCCAGGCGCTCAATTTGCTTGGAAATCCATTGCACAGCAACCTTGGTGAGGAACCTCTTCGGAAGCTTGTGACTGGGCTGGCTCCAAACATTCTGTACCTGAACAAACAAGCCACAAAAGCGATCTCTGCACGAGATGCGGCAGTTGACAGTGTGGCACGAGCAGCACTGGGCACTCCCAGCTATCATCATCATACACCGAGAGGAAGCAAGGGTTCTAGAGGTGGATTGGGTGTGCTTCCTGTTGCATCCGCTTCTTCCCAAGGAAAGTTCCGGAATGGAGAGAAGGGGGGCCATTCTTTGAACATGGTGGGAGGAGGCTATCCTCGAACCGGCATGACTAAGGAGACAACCCACAAGCAGCAATATCACCAAAACCCCCACCACCACCACCACCACCACCAACGACAACACCATTCCGGAACAAAGGCACTCCAGTCTCTCAGATCCTCCCAGTTGCATCCTCTGGCTGTTGTTGATTCCAGACATACCAATGGAGACGCCAAATGGACAGTTTTGGCAGCTCCTCAAAATGGCATGAATCGCATCAGGAGTGATGGGTCATTATATGAGCATGGTTTGAGGACTGTAGACAGTCCTTTTGCATGAAGACTCCTCAATAGACTGTGGAGGAGCACCTTTGCATTCTTTAAATTTTCAAGAGGGTTTGCAAGAATTGGTTTGGTTATAGGGGTCTTGTCATATCTAGCTCTGGCTGGAGGGAGGCTTCTTACTGTAGCCTTTTGTTTCTGTTGTTTGGTCAATTGGGTTCTTTATATAATGTTGTTTTTTCCTCCGGAAACAGAGGTCATGAGGCGCTTCAGTCAGATTTTGATCAGAGCACAAGCTGTGAGTACAATATTGATACACAATTGTGAGGTTCTTACTGTTGCAAAATGACTTCTGCAAAATGTGACTTTTACTGTTGTGATGGACCCTAAGAAGCATGCATGCATGCATTGGAGTCTGCAGACAATTGGTGGCTTTGCAGCTCCTTTCAGCAAGTTCGAAGTGTGGGATCAATTGAAAACTGCATCATTCAAAATGTGGGATCAAATAAAATCTACATTCCTCAAAATGACCCAAAAATGTGGGACTGAATGAAAACTGCATCATTTGCATAGACTCAAAATGTGGGAGCAAGTGAAAATTAACATCATTCCAGTAATCTCTCCCTTACAGGCAGAACCAACAAACAGAGGACAAACTACCTATCAATAGCAAGACATAATCAAAGACCTCTCTCTCTTATCAAAGAACGCATTAACTGAAACAAAGACTGAGAGAATTGATTCTTGAGCCAATCCTTGGATGTTTCCACATCTTTCCTCTTTCAGAAACAAACTAACAAAAATCAAGGCTCTAACAAATATTCAATTACTCATGTAAAGGTGGACTCTTTATATCTTACATGGAAGGCTAGTTTCAAGGTGGTCAACTTCAGGGCAGCTGGTTTTCACTTGGAGCTCAACTACATCCATCAAATTCTTGCAATCAATCTTTGATCTGACCTCTGCAACACAGGGGAAGTCTGGATCATAAGGATATGTCATGTACTAGAAGAGAGCTTTGGTCACAATTGGCATGCATACGCTGGTGCAGTTAAACCCACAAAGGCATACTGTGCAATCAAAAGCTTCACTGTTCCAAAGACTAAAAGAGCAAAGGGAAATATTGCTGAGATGGCAATACCCTGTGCAGCTGTAGCACCACCCAATGTACCTGCAGTGCTTCTAAGTTAATCTCCATAAGCAAAGCAAGTACAGATATGCATCTACAACACAAACACATCGAAGTCTTTCATCTTTAACAATGTGTGAACTTTTGGACCGCAGAGTCATATGGATCTGGCATGGATGCTAGCAAGAGCTAAGGACTCTAATGTGAGGGAACTTGTCCTTTTCAATGCTAGAGTGTGACTATTTTATCCAGAGGTTGCTCTGGCATTCAACATCTCACAACCAGAATTTGGTGATCGGCATAGCTCTGGGTTTCCATAATAGCTTGCCATATGTCAGTCAGCAAGGAGAGGGTTGTTAGACCACAATCTTCAATAAATCCCCACATACAGCCTAACCCATGTGGCAGAGCAAACTGATACAGAGATTATACAACAATATACAGAGAATGACTCAACCAGTGAATACAGAACTGTGTACCAATAATGTAAAATGAAGGCTAAATGATAGTTAAGAATCCTGGGGTGGCACAGCATCTCCCCAACATCAGAATGCGGAATTTTTCTGGGCTTTTGCAGCAATGTGCACAACAACCACCTAACAGGAACCCATTCTGGATGGAATTAGGAACTGCCCATCATTTCAGATGGAATTGGGAACCGTAAGCTCTTGCAATAAATGTCAGTGTAATATATTTGAGTTATGTTTTTTTGGTCAAGTTGAGAAGGACAGTATTGTGTCATATTGTGTTCCATGATACCATGGGTATCAATCATGTGCTTTGCCTCCCTCAAATCTGTATCTGATGAATTGCTGAGCACGGTTGTCATACAGAGAACTTGACAGCAATCATCTGGTTGGTGAGTCACCTTCCAAGCTTGGCTGTCTTAAATCGACTTATTTCGGTTCTAAGTGCAACTTTCCTTGTCCACCATAAGCCCTGATCCTGAGAGTGTTTCATTTTCACTTCAGTTCCAAATTGGTGCACACGGATCCCCATTCTGATGTTGGGGGATGCTGTGCCACCTGAGGATTCTTGACTGTGATTTAGGTTGTTGTTGTATGTTATTGGTGCAGAGATCCGGATTCACTGGTCAAGTCATTGTCTGTTTGCTCTGCAACATGGGTTAGGCTGTATGTGGGGATTTAGTGACAATTGTGGCCTGACCCTCTACTTGTTTACTAACATCTAGCAGCTAGTACAGAAACCTGGAGCTATGTGGATGACCAGATTATGTATGGTTGAATGAGATAGACAGAATGCACACACGCACACACACATACAATGGAAGAGAGAGCAATCGATGAAGCTTCAGATTTTGCTTTTCAAAGGGTCCAAGAAAAAGTTCTATCAAAGTTCGCCATGTATTTACACAGACAGACATAAGGGCACATGCCACACATGTGTAAAAGGAAGCTTTTTTCTCAAGACAGTGATTTGCAGGAAGATGGCCAAGTATTCAAGAAGTAGATTGTTGAGGAGTGGGTAATGAAGGCTACTACCATGTTGGGACCAGACTGCAGGAGGGAGGAGATTACTGATCAGGTGTTTGATTAGACCCAGGTGGCATCTCTGAACCCTCCTCCTCATATCCAATGAAAATGATTCCATACTCCTTGCTACGGCGCAAGGCTGCCAAGAGCTCCTCACTAGTGACGTCGGGAGGAGAATCTCTTTGATCTGTGGCTGCAGGTTTCCCAACTTCAAGGTACCATTGTTCAAACCCTGCAGGTGCGTAAGTGAGCACCATGTGTGCGGGTTTGTTGGATTTGTTTGCACAAGAGTGAGCAAGGAAGCGCGGGAGATGGATGAAGGAGCCTTTCTTGGCGAGGAAATCCCGACCTCCAACTATCCAGACCAGCTCTCCTTCCAGCATGTACCAAGTCTCATCCTCCAATGTATGCACATGGCTAGGTAACCCTTGCCCTGGAAACATGACTTTCTCAAAGAGTGCATATGATCCTCCTGTCTCGTTACCCAATGCTTTCAATGTCACCAGCAAGCCGAGTGCCCACAAGGTTATTCCTTCTCCTGGGCATCATCAAACCCCAGACCACAGCAAGTGAAGAAGATCATCAACAAAAAAGACTAGTGACAATATGTATGAAATGTATGTATGCATACCCTCTCATGTACACAATGCTTGTTTTCTTTCCTTATTCTTTGAGCATGCAAGCAAACCTTCATTTCCATACCTAAAATTCTCCAACTACATGTCCAAAACCATGGGTGTGAAATCATCATTACCACCATCCCACACTTTCTGCAAAACATTTTTGTTTTTTCCAGAGCCTTGCTTGCATTCTTTTTCCGAAAAAGCAACAAAGACAAGAAGAAGGGTTTAAGCACAATTAAGAGAACAAAAGCAAAACTGCTGAGCACTTTGCTGATGAGAAGGGTAGAGAGAGAGAGGGGAATTGAAGACCTGATGCAATCATGCCAATCTTGGGAGATGTAAGAGCAGAGAATTGACTAGCACTAATGGATACCTGATCCATTTTTCTTCCCTATAACTTCTTCTTCCCCACCACCATCCCCTAATCTCTCAAATCCAATCCTTCCCCCCCCCCAAAACCCCTTCACCGCACTTCTCTTTCCACAAAACAACCTTGGTCTCTTCCTCCTCCTCCTCAAAACCTTTGTTCTCTTTCCTCTTGCAAAACCTTCCACCAAGGCTACAAAAGCTCCAAAAACAACCCACCCACCAAAGTTTTTTCTAATGAACAAAGAAAGGAATTTCCTTCCAATCCTCCAAAACCAGAAATTTCTTTTTTCCCCCTTCTCTCACCCAAATCTTCTAAACCTAATTTTTCTCCACAAATCTGACCAAAAAAACGCTCCACCCAAGATTCCAAATTCACACAAGACTATGCACATCTGATGCTGCTGCTGTAATTCAACCTGTTTTACAAGAAAACTTGAAAAGCCTTTGCAAAAACCTTCTTCTTTTGAAGAAAAACAAAACCCATTAGAGCTTCACCCAACACAATCTCCCAATTCTTCTATCAAACAAGAATCCTTCTGTTGGTCTTTCTCTGCAAAGAACAATACGGACTAGGCTAGTTCTTCTGCATGATGATGACTGTAGAATCAAAGTTGGCCCTAATTACTTGGCATCTGTAATGAGATGAATTACTAATTGGGTAACCCTAATTAACAGGCATCTCGCTAAGCAGATTTGCTAATTAGCCCTAATTAATTGGCATCTTTGTTTAGTTGATTGCCAATTATATAGTGCTAATTAGCAAGCATCCTTTTTATGCTTATTGCTAATTAGCACTAATTAATTTGCATCTTTGTTAAGTTGATTGTAAATTGGCCATAAATGTACAGAAACCGTTTTCTTTTGCTTTTGTTTTTGTTTTTTTTGGTGTGTTGCTTCTACTTAATCTTGAGAAAAGTGGAAGATTAAAGTGGCAATCTTTAAGATTCATTGGAGTCCCAAGGGAATCATCAATCATCTTTTGAAAGAGGAACCAAACAACATGTAGAGAGCATTTGCTACAAATTCCTTAATGTAGTTTTGAGGCAATCAATCCATCAAGATTCATTGGAGTCCAAGGGGAATCATCAATCGTCTTTTTCAAGAGGAACCAAACAACATGTAGAGAGCATTTGCTACAAATTTCTTAATGTAGTTTTGAGGCAATCCATCAAGATTCATTGGAGTCCCAAGGGAATCATCAATCATCTTTTGAAAGAGGAACCAAACAACATGTAGAGAGCATTTGCTACAAATTTCTTAATGTAGTTTTGAGGCAATCCATCAAGATTCATTGGAGTCCAAGGGGAATCATCAAATCGTCTTTTGAAAGAGGAACCCTTATGCATTAAAATGCTCGTGTGTACAACGAATGTTATGTTCCTCGTTCCTTCACAAGTTTACACCTTGTCTTGGCCACCACCACCTTGAGGCACTATGCCACACACTCTCCACCTCTACTCAAAAGAGCTCTCATAAGAGACACACTCTCTACTACCTCTCATTAACTTGTCACACACTATTGTCATTTTTGACTTGTGCTTTGCTTGAAGATCCTCTTATTACTTACTACCCTTTGGCCAAATCTATCTATATGCTTGTCTTGATTGATTCCATTTTGAATCCATTGGATGGAATTAGGGTTCATGCATGTCTCGATTGATTCCATTTTGGATACATTGGATGGAATTAGGGTTCACCTTCATTTTTGATACTCACCATTGCCTCATACAATGTTAAACTCATCTCATCAAAGAAAAAACACCCCATCAAAACAAAAACAAAGAACAACCCATTGAAAAACAAATAAAACATATTTCATGAATTATGAGCTCATTTGCTTATTTTTAAAAAAGTGCAAATAAAAAAGATGAATCATCGTAAATCAAGACACATTTGTCAAATTCCAAAACATTAAATGCAACCAAAGCATTTGTTGGGAGACTTGTTTTGAAATATCAAATATAAAAATTGTGTTTTAAATCTATTTCATATTGTGTAGTGGTTTGAGTGACACCAAAATTATTTTTGAACATTTATGAAAGCTTGCAATGGTAACATGATTATTGTTAATGTAAAATTCAAATCCTTGGTTAATTAAATTTTATAATTTTTTATTAATTTTTTTCAATTAATAAAAAATTAAATTGATTTTTCACTTATCATTGCTCGTATCTTTGTGTTTTTTTTTTTCCTTTTTGAAAACATTATTTGATCAATGATGGTAATCCTTGCTCCTAGTCCAAAGGTCATATACTTAGATAAGCATTCACAATCAAATGGCTAGTTGCGCTACTAGGCTCGATGCATTCCTAGGTGGAATTGGCTAAAATGTATAAGGCTATTTAAATTATTTTTCTTTCATATTTTGTTAATAACCACATTTGGCTAAATTGACTTATGGATCATCACCACTTTGAGTACTACATCACAAAATTGAAAAAAAATAAAAATAAAATTAAAAAAATAAAAAAAGAAAAAAACTAATGTCCATTGCTTGACATCCAATAAAATCTCCAAATTAAATAACTATACAAAAATACTTGGACACTCCACACTCATTACAAATGCCAATTAACTCACATAAGATCATAATATTAATATATATTTTCATTTGTTCCTTGAATTTTACAAATATGAAAACAAAAATTTCACAATCATATAAATTTTTCATAAAATCATTCTCAATTTCATTAATTCTAGAATATGAAATTCAATCTTAACTTTAATATATATATATATATGAAAAAATTGCTTATGGATTAAACCAAAATTATTTTTTATCAAAAAAAAATATTTATTTTTCTTTCATTAAAAAAAATTCATTGAAACTGTATTAATATGAAACAAAACATTGAAAGAGGATGAACCTAATTATTCAATGCCACTTGATATTTTTTGAATTTAAATATGTGTTGATGTCATTAGGGTAAACAAATAAAATAAAATAAAATTTCACATGTGAAAAATCAAAAGATGATGATATGAAAAGGATAATATGAAACAGTTCTAACTTTCGAAATATAACCGGTGGGAATTACCCAATATAAGATGTTAATCGATAACCGGTGGGCATTGTTGTGAAGGAGGGATTGATAACCGGAGGGTCTGTTTTGGGGTTTATAACCGGACCACAGTGATCATCCAGAGGGTTTTTCTTTTTAGGGTTTCACTAAGCCATTTGTTTCGCTATTGCTGTTGCACACGCTCAGGAGAGGAGGAGCGGGGATCGCAGACCGACGCAAAATCGTAAAGAGCTCGGAGCGATTGGTGCGGATATGGCTTCCATAACTCATGTTTCAACCGCTGCTGCGGTGACAACAACTGGCGGCAAGCTTGGTGGCAAGGAGAATCACATTGTGGCACATTCTTTGTCGTCCTCTTTCTCTCTCAGTCGTCCGTTGTCGGGCATGGTTGGAGCTCTGCAAGCAAGGAAGGTTAGCACTAGTGGTGGGAGAGGACGAGGTGGTGGTGGCAGCGTGCTGCAGACGACTCGTGCCATGGCTAAGGAGCTTTACTTCAATAAGGATGGCTCCGCCACCAAGAAGATGCAGGTGTGTTTTGTAGTCTGTTTTTTTTTTTTTCGTATCGCTCTCTACGGTTTTGCTCTCTCGTTCGGAGCAAACTTAGCTTGCCGAATCGGGTTTTGTTTGTTGTCTCGTCTTGAGGTTTCGAGGAATGGGTTTTAGGATTTTTTTTAGGGTTGTCACTTCTCTTGAGGTTATGAAAATCTGTCATTGTTCTCTGCAGTGAACGCAATCCTGGTTTGGGTTGAATTGTATTCACAGCTGAATGCATGCACTTCAGTGCTTGTTGTGCATTGCATCAATTGCTGACCGCACAACCAGAGTGCAGCAGCGACTGTTTTAATCAGTGAGTTGCTCCAGCATATTTGAATGGTGCAGATTTGTCAACCTTATGATTGGAGGTTTGATTTTCCTTTGGATTGAATTTCTCTTGTGTTCCTGCACTTGTAAACTGAATTTTGCTCAATTTTTCACATGGTATTCACAACCGAATGCATGCAGTTCAGTGCTTGTAGTGCATTGCATCAATTGCCAAACTCATGAACATAGCCACAGTGTCTGTTTTAGTTAGTGAATCATTCTGGTGCATTTGAATGGAGCAGAATTTTCAGCCTTATAAGCGTAGGCTGGATTATCCTCTGGATTGTACTTTGCTTGTGTTCCTGCACTTGTAAACATAATTTTGCTCATGGTATTCACAGCCAATTTCATGCAGTTCAGTGCTTTTTGTGCACTGTATCAATTTTCAATCTCACAACCAGAGCACTGGTGTCTTTGTTTTAGTCAGTGAATCACTCCGGTGTGTTTGAATGGAGCAAGTTTCTGAGCCTTATGAGTGGAGGCTTGATTTTCCTTTGGATTGAACTTTACTTGCATTCCTACACTTGTAAACCTAATTTTGCTCAAATTTTCACACATTGCTTCTTGCTTCTTTTTGCCATTTAATATTGCATTTCTCAATTCACTTCTGGGCTTAGATGACATTCACACAATTTTATCATTTTTGGAAGAATTGATTTTATTGTTGTATCCATCCTGGTGATCATCTCATGCATTTTTGTGCTTTGTTGCATTGCAGATTGGAGTCAACAAATTGGCTGATCTTGTTGGTGTGACTCTTGGACCCAAGGGAAGAAATGTGGTTCTGGAGAGCAAGTATGGGTCCCCCAAAATTGTGAATGATGGAGTCACAGTTGCAAAGGAGGTAAGGAGTGGTCACAGCTTTTTCTTGTGTTCCCATGTGCAAGAAAGTGTTTCTGTTTGATTACCTGTACACCTCTTATTCTTTCCATCCTTGTGTTCAGCCTACTGATGTAAATGTTGGTATTACAGGTTGAGTTGGAAGATGCGGTGGAAAATATTGGTGCTAAACTTGTGAGACAAGCAGCAGCAAAGACCAATGACTTGGCTGGTGATGGCACCACCACATCTGTTGTACTAGCACAAGGACTCATTACTGAGGGTGTGAAGGTAAGTTCTTTGTTTTTCACTGTGTTTGAATCAGGCTTTTCTTCAATCCAGTCCAGGATTTTTGCAGGAGACACATGATTGAGGGCTGGGTGGAAGGGCAAAGAGGGGGAAGTTTGGTTAGAAGCTATGAACATTGTGACCTAGCATGTAGAAGGACTTGTGGCTAAATTATTTGTGTATGCAGGTTGTAGCTGCAGGTGCCAATCCTATCCAAATCACAAGGGGCATTGACAAGACAATCTCAGCTCTTGTCAAAGAGTTGAAGTTGCTATCAAAAGAGGTGAGCACTCTTTCAGTAAGATTTCTCTAGTAGTTGCTTCTTGTGATGCTTTTAGATTTCTAGATGATCATGAGCTGTTTTATCATTGCCAAGTTCTTATGAGACAAGAGGAGAGAGCAAATTGCTTGCATCCTTAAGGGAAAGTGGGTTCATCAGGTTGAGGACAGTGAACTGGCAGATGTTGCAGCTGTAAGTGCTGGCAACAATGAGGAAGTAGGGCAGATGATTGCTGATGCCATGCACAAAGTGGGCCGCAAGGGTGTTGTCACATTGGAAGAAGGAAAGAGTGCCGAGAATAGCTTGTATGTTGTGGAGGGAATGCAGTTTGATCGTGGCTACATCTCACCATACTTTGTCACTGATCCAGAGAAGATGTCAGTTCAGTACGACAACTGCAAGGTATGCATCACCATTTCTGCAGCTCAAAGTCCAAATACAAGTATCTTTGTCTGCGTTAGAACCTCTTAAGCTTCTTGAAGCTTAATGTTGTGATGAACCTGCAGGTCTTATAGTGAACAAAGAGCAAGTAACTTTTGTATGTTTGCATGGTATGCTTTATGTCGTGTATTTGTTGTGTATTTTCATTTCATCATTATAGAATGCCAATGCCTTAGTTGTGAGCAGCAGGTGAGTGGGAGAGAAGAAGAATCAGGCATGGTAAAGTGTGCCAAGGCTGATGTGCTTTTTGCATGTGCCAGCTGCTGCTTGTTGATAAGAAGATCTCTACAGCTCGTGACATGATTGGAATACTTGAGGATGCAATCCGGGGTAGTTACCCAATTCTGATTATTGCTGAGGACATTGAGCAAGAGGCCTTGGCTACATTGGTTGTCAACAAGCTGCGTGGTGCTCTGAAGGTGGCAGCAATCAAAGCTCCAGGGTTTGGAGAGCGGAAGAGCCAGTATTTGGATGACATTGCTATTCTAACTGGAGGTCAGCAGCTAACTAACACTGTGCCTTGCTTGGGGTTGTGCTAGTGTTAGATATATGCTCAGCTTGAAGTTGAGATCTCAAAACTCTGAACAACTCTGCATCCTAGATCTTATTGGGACATTGACTGATCTATCTTTAAGAGAATATCAAATAATTTAGATGGCTTGTCTTGAAATTAGTATTGGTTTAGGGTTTGTGGGTTTAGTTTAGGGCTTAGGGTTTGGGTTTAGGATATCTGCTAGTTTGTGAGTGTCACAATGAGGCACTTCACTTGTTCTTGTCATGTTTGTTTTGATTTTGCTGGGACTGACATGATGGCTACCTTCAAAGTGTTACTGTGGAGTCTTCTCTACAATCTCAGATGTTAAATTAATAACAGTGTTGCATGTGCACCCTGTAGGCACTGTTGTTAGAGATGAGATTGGTTTATCATTGGACAAGGTTGGCCAAGAAGTCCTTGGAACTGCTGCCAAAGTAGAACTTACCAAAGATGCCACAACAATTGTGGGAGATGGCTCCACACAAGATGCTGTGACCAAACGTGTTTCTCAAATTCGCAACTTAATTGAGGTGGGGACCAACTTCCTTTTACTTTCTATGTTTTGCAGATGTTATCAACTCCTGGCAGTAGCATGCTATAGTTTGACCTATATTTAGAGCTTCCAGGATTTGTACCATTCTTGTAGTATCTTAGTTCTGGCAGTGACTGCCATGCTTACCTTATGGGAGTCTGATGCTTTACGTGTGTTTGTAGTCATATCTTCAGTTTGCTCAATCTTTTATTCAAGTCTGGATGATGTCTTCATGCAGGTGGCAGAGCAAGATTATGAGAAAGAAAAGTTGAACGAGAGAATTGCAAAACTGTCAGGTGGTGTTGCTGTCATCCAGGTCTTTAGCAATCCCTGTATCAACGTGGACTGTTAACAGATTGTTGGGTTTCACAGTCCTCCATCCTGTTCTTGTATTTTTTTTTCATTTGAGACTCAAGGCCAGGGAAAATCCCAAAGCTGATAGATTAGTAATTTTCTGCCAGATCATTCAAATTGCCTGTTGTAATATCAGATGCATGGTATGAATCCTGTTGCTATGGTCAGTGCTTGCTTCTCAAGGTTCATGATTTATCTGTAACAGGTTGGAGCTCAAACAGAAACAGAGCTTAAGGAGAAGAAGTTGCGGGTGGAAGATGCACTCAATGCAACAAAGGTTTGTGTATGTGCCTTTGCTCTTGCTTGTCTATTCTTAACTGTACCTCTTTTCTCATGTGTGCTGTTTTTATCGGGCATGGAGAGCAGGCTGCTGTGGAGGAAGGTATTGTTGTGGGAGGAGGATGTGCACTCTTGAGACTTTCCAGCAAGGTTGATGCTATCAAGGACACCCTCGAGAATTATGAACAGAAGGTTTGTTTACATTTGCTAGAAAACAGATTTTTTTGCCTTGCCGAGCATTGAGGGTATATTCTGCAGATAAAAATTCTTTCTTTTGTAGCTCCTTCCTCACAAACTTGAGGCAAACTTCTATTTGAAGTGCTACTTATGCATTTTACTCATCTGCCAGGTTGGAGCAGACATTGTGAAGTGTGCATTAAGCTACCCCATAAAGTTGATAGCCAAGAATGCAGGTGTGAATGGCAGCATGGTTGTTGAAAAGGTGGACAATTTCACTTTGAAATCTTTTGTTGGTTTCTCTGTGCCATGCCCTTTTAAGGTTATTGAGAACTGTGTGTGACAATTCCTATATTGGCAGCTATCCTTGTCATTGTGCAGGCAAGTCTAGTAACTCTATTTGTAATGAAACGGGGTTTCAAGATTTTAGGGCCAGCAAGTGTCTCAGTGTATGAGTTTGCAGATGCAATTACCTGCTGTAATTTTATCAAAGTCCTGGGTCTCGTGTTTGGAGAATGAAGTGCAACACAGAGATTGTATTTCTGTGCTTGATGTGGCTGTCTTTGTTGGTTCTTCATGCTGCTGAAGCATGTCAATTCCACTGGTGTATTTCAGGTGCTTTCAAATGACAATTCCAGCTTTGGGTACAATGCTGCCACAGGAATATATGAGGATTTGATGGCTGCTGGCATAATTGACCCAACCAAGGTTTGTATTGTCAATCAGCCACAGATTGTAATTGTGTTTGCTAAACCCTTCCAGAGCTTTTAAACAAACGAAAGAGAATCTCACCAGTTTTTTTCTGTTTGTTCACATTTTATGGTGAGACAGCCTGTTAAGTTGTATAATGTTTGTTACATTTATTTTTTCTGCAGGTCGTGAGGTGCTGTTTGGAGCATGCCAGCTCAGTTGCCAAGACCTTCCTGACATCTGATGTGGTGGTAGTGGATATTAAGGAAGAGGAGGCTACTCCTGCAGGGTCCCCAATGGATAACTCAGGTACCTTTGCAGCCAAATTTGTTGCAACAGCATAGGTGGTGATCTGTTCATATTTCTTATGGGTGCCTTATAGTACTGCTGCCAGTTAGTACTGGTAACCTACAATCAGATTTTTGAGCATTGAAGTTGTGTGCTTGTATTCTGTTTTTTTTTTTTTTT
>Ga0116231_10003836_pt1 | contig 30855 bp, 28 predicted proteins | sample S1TSphgellanicum_2_FD_89695 | JGI IMG/M metagenome (GOLD analysis project Ga0116231, IMG submission 89695) | Host-associated microbial communities from peat moss isolated from Minnesota, USA - S1T2_Fd - Sphagnum magellanicum MG | ecosystem: Host-associated > Plants > Peat moss > Unclassified... | reverse complement strand
ACCAAAGAAAAGTTTCAAATTGGGGGGCTTGGAAAAAGAAAATAATAGTGGGAAACTCATTTCAAAAAAAGGGAATAAAAAAAAAAAAAAAAAAAAAAAGCCCTCAAGTTTATTCCTAAAGTGCAATTCTTATTTAGTCTTAACCATTGTTTGATCTGCTATTGACTATCGACTTTGTGGCATATCAACTTGGTACCAATATTGGAGGACTTTAGAAAGATTTCATACTAGATGATGCAAGTAACCCATGCATTAATAGGTCCTCACCATTGTTGGATGGTTATTAAATTTTTTCTTACCCACCTATTCTAGTTCTCAAAAAAATTTAATTCAAGAACCTAGATGGTTTTCACATGTAGAGTTTTTTTCATATCATATCCAATTCTTTATTTTTCATTATGTCCAACCAGTTTTTAACACATTCAGATTAGTCAATTATATTAGGTTGGTTCTTTACCTTCACTTTCAGATTTTAGGATTTTTATTTTAATTTCAAATTTTCATAGGCCAAAAACAAATTGACAATCATTACAAAACTTTAATATCTAAACAAAAACATGTCATCACATTTCAAAGATATACAAGGCAAAAAGCACTAAATTAGTCCTCATTCAATTCATGTTATTCAAATGAAGTTTTAAATTCATCTAATTCTTGTTTTAAATCTATTTCAAAATCTGTCAATTTTCTCAATTTACTAGGAGCCTTGCAACCCACCCTTGCATCATTTAGTCAATTTTTATTTATAAAAATTAAAATTTCAAGGTTCATTGATTGAAAACATCTCTCAACACCACCAATATGCATTCAAGTTCACTTTGTGTTTCATTAAATTTTGAATGAAATTAAACAAATTTATGGTGAAAGTGGTCAACCCCTTAATAAACAAGGGGAAAAATAGAAAAATTCACTAAAAACTAATTGACTTCATTAAATAATTAATCAAATTCATTAATAATTGAATTGTTAATAATAATTTTATTAATAATTAAATTGTTAATAATAATTTTATTAATAATTAAATCATCAATAATAAATTCATTAATTGTTAATTACAAACTTAGGTTAAGCATCTACTTCATTCATTATGCTATCTAGCTTAAGTTAAAAACCTAGCCCACCTAAACATCTTGCCCACCAACTTAAGGTACAAGTGTGAAGGTTTGAACCCTTCACCTCCTTTCATTTTCATGTTTAAAAAACAAGTTTTTAACCATTGAACAATTATTTAAATGAATCATATTTTTTGTCATCACATATTATTATGCACATTCTATTATATCTTAAATAATTTTTGACTATTCTATCATAGGCCCTTATTGATTATTTTACCTTATTTTATCATAGGCAATTCTTGGCTAGTATACCATAAGCTATTCTAGGTTATTTTATCATAAGTTATTGTTCGTTATTTTACATTATTTTATCATAATCAATTCTTGACTATTCTACCATAAGTTATTATAAGCTATTTTATCATAGGCCATTGTTGGTTATTTTACATTATTTTACAATAGGTTATTATTGTACAATCTTGATTATTTTATCATATTCTACCATATGTTGTTGGTTATTTTATGTCATTTCACCATAGGTTATTGGTGATATTATATTATAAGCTATTATTAATTATTTTAGGTTATTTTACCATAGGCTATTGATGGTTATTTTATTGTAAATTATTGTAAGTTATTGTAGGTTATTTTATTGTAGGCTATTTTTGGTTATTTTATCATATGTTATTTAAAACTATTTCATCATTGGTTATTTTATTGTAGGTTATTCTTAGTTATTTTAAGTTATTTTATCATAGGCTATTTTTTGTTATCTATCATAAATTATTATTGGTTATTCTAAGTTATTTTACTTAAGTTATTTTAGTTATTTTTTATATATACTATTGTTGGGTATTCTAAGTTATTCACCATTGGTTATTATTGATTATTTTATTATAAATTATTATTAGTTATTCTATTGTAGGTTATTTTTCATTATTTTAGATTATTCTTGATTATTTTTAACTATTTTATTGTAGGTTGTTATTGGTTATTTTAAGTTATTAAAAAATTATTCTTGGTTTTTCTACCACATTCCATTTTTGGTTATTCTAAATTATTTTATTGAAGTTATTATTCATTATTTTATATTATCCTACGTTAGGTTATTCCAAATTAAATTTTTATATGTTATTTTAACTTAGATTATCATATTTTATTTCTGATTTTTTTTAATTATTTATGTTTTAGGATAAAATAACTTATAATAACATAAAACAAAATGACCTTGAATAATCTAAAGTATAGTTTGAAATAAAAAATATTTATTATTAACACAAAGTAAAATAATCTAAGATATAACCTAAGGTTAATTAAACACCTTAGCTTTAAATATTTTAAAATAAAATAACATATAATAAATTAAGATACCTTAAAATAAAATAACCTATAATCATTTACAATAACTGAAAGCATAAGTTAGAATAATTAGAATAGCCTAAAATAAGATAGAATATTTAAAACAACAATATAAAAATAAATCTATTTATCATAGTAAATTATAATAATAAATTATATCAATTCATAATGAAATATGATATTTATATAATGATCTTATAGTGAAATAACTTTGACCAAATTGAAATCAATAAAATATAATGAACTTATTTCATTTTTACAATCTCATAATTGTTTAAATCAGTGAAATGCACCACACTTTTTTTGTATTAATACAAATTTATGAAAATTTTAACACAAAAAAAAAAAAAAAAAAAATTAAATTTCAATTTAAAAATTTACAATCCTGAATTTTTATCAAGTGAAAAAAAAAATCATATTAATGTTAATAATATTACAAGAACATTGTTTCATATTTCTTCCACCATTTGAAAGAGCATTTGATTATCTTTTTGCATTCACTTGTGAGACATGTAAAATAAGGACCAAGAATGGGTGCAGTTCTAGGAATGGAGGAGGGCATGCAAGGGCAAACAATTGCTGTTGTTGCTTTTCAAGGTTTCCAACGGATTAGGATTGAAGATTTCCTCCTGAAGATAAACCCCTCCTCCTCCTCAGGTTTCCATCAAGAGTTGGGGTGGGGGATTAAATACACATGAGACACATGAGGGGAAGAAAGGAAGGGTGTGTGAAATCGCCCACCTTTCTTGCACATGATGATGCATCATCATCATCACCAACAAATTTGCGATTTGCTGGCAGCCCAGCCCCCTGGAATGATGATGAGTAAGCAAGCAAGCCTTAATATATACGTGTGGCAAGTGGAGGATGTGAAGAAACTGCCGCCACTGCTGCTCCAACAGTTGGCAGATCCGTTTGTCCAAATGGCAGGTTTTAGATGAAGCAGCACAACAACATCTACATACTAAAATAAGTAGGCTACACGGAGCGATCATCAAGCAAAGCAAAAAAGCAAAGCAAAAGCAAAGCAAGCAAACATCACTGGCTGATCCATGATCAACTTTTAGATGAAGCAGCACAACAACATCTACATACTAAAATAAGTAGAATACATAAAGCGATCATCAAGCAAAGCAAAGCAACCATCACTGGCTGATCCATGATCAACTTTTAGCAACAAGTATAAAAGTACTAACTTGGGTGAAAAAGTTTTGCAAAACTGTAAAGAAGGGCACTACTACTACTACTACTTCATATTCTTCTCTCCTCTTCATTAGATTAGATGAGGTGCATTCCCTCCATATTTTCCATTTGTTCCCCAAAAAAACTGCCTCCCCAGCCCCCCCAACCCACAGGAAAGCAAGGGAGGCAACTTCACTCCATGCTGTGACTTCTCATTGGTTGCATGAAAATTCTATTTTTCTTCCATTCTATGGCCAACAAGTGCACCCAGACTTGATTTATTTTATTTATTTTTAATTTTTTTGGGGCACCATAAGGCTGGCTTCTCTAAGCAGAGGTAATATATTGGTAGTATTTATTATATACATATTAATTGGTTGTGGGAACCCCCCAAAGATTAATTCTTTTTTGTTTTGTGATGGGGCATCTTTGATTGGCCCATGTCAAAAAAAAGTTAATCAAGCTTGGTAAAGGTCCCAACATAGATTGTAATATCCTTCTTCTTTGGGCTGGTTTTATAGGTTACAAGAGTAGAACTTAGGGCAAAAGAATATGAGATAAAGTGAGGAGCTATCAGGAACATGATGGGGAACATGATGGGGAACATGCTGAGAACTTGAGAAACACATTGGGAACCCATTGAGAACTTGATTGGAACACAGTGATAACTTCATGGGAACACATTGGGAAAATGAAAGATCCAATAAACCCATGGCCCCCCCCCCCCAAAACAACAAACCTGTGTTGTTCTTTGCCAATTTTTGGCTGAGGCTAATAATGGCAGGGGCATGAACTATGGGTGTAGCTAGGTATGCTGTAGGACCTTTTCAGGTTTAGAAAATCACTTGCCAAATAATTATTTTATTTTCCAAAATCCACTTCTTCAGCAGTATAAACATAAATAAAAATAATTTATGAAATTTCAGCAATAAATATAAATAGGCAGCAGCTTCTGTGTGGTAAGTAGGTTCCCTGGACTCTAAACCTCTAACATAAATGAAACCAATTTTTTTTTTTTTTGGTATATTTTTCCCCCTCCTTTCCTTTGTAGGTACCACCTAAGTAGTCTCCTCAAATTTCAACATTTCAAACAGATAATTTTGCCCCCAAAAAAATGCAACAAAAATGCAACATTTTTTTTTAAAAATAATAATTTAATTGTTATTACCAAACCTGAGAAGGTACTATGATATTGTGGATGATGGGTTACACCATCCAGCTCACAGTAAGCTTAGGTGTAAAGATCACACACAACACAAGTAATGCCATGGTTGCCACATGTCTGCTGAAACACAAAAAGCAAAGCAAAAACAACAAAAGAAAAGGAAAAAAAATAAACACACACTTCTCCAAAACATAGATGACAGCCAGAATTGGGTATCCAATTCCTGCAAGCCACCTTGATTCCCCAGGTGCCCACTAACCCACCCACCCCACCCATCCACCCCAAGATCCAAAATCCCAACCCCAGCACAGCTCCCAGCTCCATTATAGTAAAAAGCTGCATGAGCTAGTAGACTTTGAGACTGAATCAGCTCCAAAATGCTGCTCATTATATGAAGCACTAACATAAATAGTCTAGTGAGAGCTGCTGCAAGAGATTCAAGAGATTCTGTCAAACTTGAGATTCATTCTTTTTTTTTGTGTTTAGGAATTTGGGTTTCTTAAGGATCTCGAATCCAAGCCAGGGTTTTGAATCTTTTCAAAGATTTGGGGTGGATTGTGTGTGTGATCAAAGCTCAGAATTAATTGGGTTCAATACACACACACACACACATATAAATCCAAGTGCAAAAGATGGTGTTGCTGCAAGAGGGTACAGTTGTGGGGAACATATGGGTTGCAGTTGATGGTAACAAGGAGAAGTTTTGGCAAGATGGAGGAGGAGCTACTGCAGTCATCATAGGCACACTGCTGGCCATACTCTCAGCTGTGGCTAATGGCAGTTTCAGTGTCTTCTCTAAAACCAATTCAGTCCAACGTGCTAATGTGGATCCTCTTGTCTTCAACTTCTGGGCATGGTACTACTACCAGCTAGTTAGTACCTGATGATCATCAGCTTTAATGCTGCAGATTTCTCTCTCTCCAATTTGATTTGAGCTCACAGTAACAGTTGCAATCAAAAGTATAAGACTTCGAATCATTTTTGCTCATCTCTGTACTGCTTGGCTCTTTTGACTAATTAGTGTTGTTGCATGATCAGTAGGACAAAAAAACAGAGACTAGTAGAGCAAGTTCTTATGTATATTATCATGTGATCTCATGGGATATGGGAGGGAGGATGGCAGTTTGGGGGTGGTGCTCAGCAGCTTTCTAGTGCTGTTGAAGGAGAAATTTGTGTTTGAGATTTTTGGACTTCTGAGTGGCCTGTTTCTGGTGCTCTCCTTAGTCAATGCATTCCGAGTTGTGCGGCTAATTGGTGTTTCAGGTACTGAAGTAGCTTTAGAGCTTCTTGAAAATTCCAAAATATTCTAGAGCACCAAAAATGTTCTTGAAAAGACATTCAAATTCCAATCAGATTGTAAGACTTTGTTTTCCAAATTGATGGAATGTTGCCCCAAAGGAAATGAGCTTTTGGGGATGGAATTTCTTGCCACTTTTTGGTTCCCAGCCTACCTTGCACTTTCCCTTAAGTCTAGGTTCAAAGTGCTCATTGTTTGTTTGAGAGGTGATACTAGTATATCTATTGAGGTTTGAGTATGGAACTGTGATCTCGATTGACTTTGCACATGGGAAGCTGCTGATGATGCGTGGGTTTGTTGGTGTTGTGGATTTCTGAGAGCAGTTGGATTTGCAATCTGGGCCGGAGTTGCTGTTGTGGGTAAGCCCTAGCTCTGAATGGACCCTAAACCCTTCTTTGACATGATCCTGCTTGTGGTGAGGGTTTTAGTCAGCTTTGAAATTATTTCTAACTTTAGTCTAAGGAAATTTGAGTTCAAATTCTACAAGTATTATAGTTTTGTTGACATCCGGAACAAAATAATTTGTTTAAGAGATTGAGTCTTCGAGTCAAGCTTTCCCTATTCTCTAGAGATCAAAACACAGAAGTATGAATTTTGGAATCTATCATGGGTATTGGTGATAATCTGGAAGCGAAGAGAATTTGCACTTCTGAATACAATTCTGCACAAGCCTAATAATAAGATTGATTTTGCAAAACAACCATGAAATTCAGTTTGTAGATAGTCTATATGTTCCTTATGAAGCTGGGGTTTTGTGGGGGGTTTTCCTTGCGGATGGCAGTGTCATTTTTGGCTGGGGAATTAGTTGAGCAAAAAGGAGTGAGCAACAGGCTTCTTGCTACCATCGCCATTGCCATCATTATTGTTGGAATTGGTAAAAGAAACAAGTCTTCCATCTGTGATTCCAATATTTGAACTCTAATAAGCATTGCGCCATGACGTTGTCAACATGGTTGTATAGTAATTCACTGTAGCTTCAAGATTCACGATCAATGAAGCTCAATGGGTTAATTTATGTTGTTGGAATTATTGGATTGATATATAAACTTAGAAGGGTTTTTTAAATGGTTTGTGTTGCAGTGGGACTGGCTTGGTCTGGTCATCTTGGAAGATTGAATGCTGGGCAGGAAGACAGATTGGAGAGCTTATTGCAATCTGAGGTAGAAGATTCAACAAACCAACTTTGAAAAGAAAGAAAGAAAAAAAAAAAAAAACCCTTGTCCACATTGTCTCTCAACTTTCTGATATTCAATTGGATGCTCATGTGGTGGAATGTTGTGTGGTCAATCATAGCAGCAGGGACAATCCGAAGGGACGAAGAACTTCCTGAGTGGAATTTTTATAGCCATAATAACGGGCATTTTTGGTGGTCTGATTCTGGTAAGTTTCTTCATGTATTCAAGTTTTGGTGCTTCTGTTAAGTGTTTTGTATATTGTTATGGATTTTGGAAATGACCTGATTTGTGTCCACTTAGCCTATTGGAATTGAACTTGTAAGCGGGTGTATGGGCATCATCATGCTAGGCAAAAAATGATTCTTTTCATTATATATATATATATATATATATATATAATGTATGTGGATTTCTTCTTTTCTTTGCATGTTTTCAACATTGATTTTGTTCATTTGTTGTACTTGTTGCAGATACCTGAGACTCTTGCACATGAAGGTGCAAAGGTAATCTTTTGGTGTAATTTGTTGCTAGTGGTTTAATTCCAGTGTTGGGCAGTTCTTAGAATGAGGGACATTTTCAAAACCCCAGAACCAGTGGTTAGTTTAACTCACCGGTTGTTTGAACTTTGGAAATTTCCAAAAGAACCCAGAGCTGGAGGTTTTAACAAAATCAAAGAATTGCCAAATACTGGTTTATTCACTCCATGTTTGAGGTCTCTTGGTTGGAATACAGTGCAACAACATGGCACTTAACAAGATGATGATGGGCTTTGGTGGGATATTCTGCTCACAGGGAATTGCTTTCCTTCCTTCCTTTGGTATCGGTGTTGCCATTTTCACTCCAATCATCACAGCCATTCCATTCATAACTGGTCCACAATGGCCCAACTTTGCTGTTCAGGCAACCATTCTGCCAGGAATTGCCTCTGGCATTGTATGGAACATTGGTACTACTCCACAACCTTATTCTTCCAAATCGATTGCAAAAGGACCCTAGATAAAATATTCCCCAATTCTCTAGTGGAATTTGAATGACATGCTTTTGAAGGCTGATCTTGTTACTTTGCTTGTTCTAAATTTGTGGCAAACTTTTTTTTTCTTAGCTCATTCTAAATTTGTGCCAAATAGTTTCTCTACAACAAAATGTGTTTCTATTCCTCGAGTGCTTTCACTGGATTTTGAGTGAATTCATTGATCCCATTGAACAAGACCTTGTGGAGATTTAATGGATTCACTAATCCATTGAACACGGACTAGTGAACTACACCCACAATTTGTAATAGTGTTTCTACTTGCTCATTCTAAATCTTTGCCAATGGTTTTTTGCTTTGCTTGTTCTAAATTTGTTATAACATGATTTGTAACTAGTGCAAGCACTCAATAACATATCAGAGAAAACTTAAGGACATGAGACCCACTAGTGCAAAACTATATTTGCCATAAGTTTGCATATACATAACCACCTCAAGACCATCATGCAAACTTCAATGGAGAAATGAATTTATGATGAAGATGGATATTTGTGGTTCTATTGCAGGAAACCTGTTGAGCCTCTTGGCTATCAATTACCTTGGCTATTCAATAGCCTATCCCATGTAAGTGGACTACAACTTTGTTTCCCCATTTTTCTTTTTTGAAAGCCCATGGTCTCTCTCTCTCTCTCTCTCTCTCTCTCTCTCTCTCTCTCACTAATGCTAAAAACATGCAATTTTATTTCCAATTTTTTTAACTGGCAAGTTGCATGTTTCCTTCGATTCTTTCAAAAGAGTAGTTCTATGAATTTGAGCAACCTTATGCTTGTTTGTGTTGCACTTTTCCTTCAATTCTTTCAAAAGAGTAGGACTAGGAATTTGAGCAACCTTATGCTTGTTTGTGTTGCATGTTTCCTTCAATTGTTTCCAAAGAGTCGTACAACTAATGTGAGCAACCACCTTATATGCTTTATTTGTGTTTCAGATTCCAGTGCGGAATTTTCGTTGCGGGAATTTGGGGAATGCTGTTCTTCAATGAGATTATTGGGAATGCAGTATTTGCATACTGGGGCTCGGGCATCGTAATTTTGGCTGGTATTATTGTGTTGTCAATTGCTCGGTAGAGGAGTTGAGGCAAGTTAGTGATCCCTTTGCTTGCTTGCATCAAACCCATATTAAATTAAGTTGCGGTTTAGTTGTGTACACCATGCATGCCGTAATTATGTAATCAAATACGTGAAAAATGTGAGTGTGTGTATTTTAGAGATGATGAAAAGTTTGTGATTCTGTTTCATTCAAACCAGGAAATGTAATTTAAAGGTTGGTTGTTGGTTGGGTCTTTAAAATCAAATAGAAATTGTGTGTATTTTTTCTGGTTACCGATAATGAAGTAGATAAACATTTTATCATACTTAATGATTTGTTTGTGGGAATGTATTCTTGGATGATGCAATCAACTCTTCTTGAAAATGGAATGGATGACTATATATGTACATGTATGTTGGTTAAAATGGGTAACACCAGTGCACACTGCTTTCTTCAATACAACACCATAGCACATGAACCTGGTTGTTTACCCAGGTATATATAGAGTACCCTACTTGCATGTTATTGAACTTTGCTGGTTCTAGTATGGGGCAAACCTTGGTTATCAACCTGGCTATTCACCCAAGTATAATGTACTCTCTTTGCATGCTACCAAACTATTCACCCCTGTCTATGTATGGTGTACTCTACTTGCATGTTTTTTTTGAACTTCATTTGCCTTTGCTGGTCTGGTATGGACAAAACCTCGGTTATAAACCGGGTTATTCACCTGGGTACAACTTGGCCTACTTGTATGTAATTGAACTCAATTATCTTCACCTGGAATGGTGTTCCCAGTTCCATGTGAACTCAGAACCCATGGACATCAGTGTTAGGTGGGTTCCCAGTGAAAATTGGCTAAATCCTACCAAATATTGTATCCTCTCCTAGGACACAAATGACTTAGAACTAAGTTATGGCTCTAAACCATTGATGTAAACCAGCCTCTTAGACATGAAAAAAATCTAGATCTGGTGAAGCAGATCTCTCCAAACTACTCTTTGTAAGCTATCATGGTCTCACCTAGCATCAATTTTCACATATTAGCCACCCAACAACTTCTCCCACATATCCATTCGGGTATTTTGATAGGAATAAGTCATATGTAAGCACCTCAAATAGATTGCTCTCAATTTTCTCACCCTTAGAAAGATGCAGACATCACATCCCCAAAGTTCCCAAAAGATTGAGTCTCAATTTTTAGAATGCAAATTCCCAAATGTTCACCTCACAATTCCCACATTGATGTTTTCTTAGACCAACCAACAAGGCCTTAGTGATCTCCAATTGAAACAAGGATGGTAAATTGGTTACCTCTCCACCTTCAAACTGCAACATATTTTGTTGTTCCTAGTGAGCAACCCATTTCAACCAATCTTCATAATCATCTTCCTCAGATGATACATCATTCATAAATTCATGTGCTTGTCCTTCCATGACCAAATTCATGAACTGCTTGGAAGCTTCCAATTTAATGAATTCATTCAATCCCTAATCACTAAGTTTTGAAATACATTCCTATTTTTGTTGCAAAATCAGTCTAAGCTTATTATGTTCTGCAGCTTCAACAAGGAATTCATCATCATCCATATCGAATTTAGATTTTAAATTGTCATCAGACTAATATTCATTTGAAACTTGTTCAATCCACCTTTCCATATCCTCAAAGTCATGAAATAATTTTGCTTCTCCCACATTTTCGCCCAAGCCTAGTTGAGAAAACCTAAGTAGCAACTTGTTGATGAAATTATCTAATTAGATTGGTTGTTCTATGATCAATTGCAACATGTTGACCATGTTTAGTGGAAGCACCCCTACCTTGGATTCAAAACCTTGTTTGATTTAGATTAATCCACACTCCATGTCCACCATTACTCCAATCTTGATCAAAAAGTCAAGCCCCAATAATACATCATAGCTATTAGTATCAAGGACCATAATAACAATATTGCAAGTTGCCTCCCCAATTTGAATAAGGATTTTTTCAATTATGCCCATGGCCCATGTAACACGACACTAAAAGCTATTTTACATGATTCCAATCCCACTACAAGATGCATAGAGCCCAGCTCCCTTACCACATTAACTACCAAAATAGTCATGGAAGCCCCTATGTCCACCAAACCTTCAACAATATGATTGTTGATTTTAACTAGCACATGTAGAGTTTTGCTTTTGTGGTTTTTATTGATACTAATCATGCATACAACTGACAAGTTAGGAGCCACTATAGTTGCTATTACAACCATGTGTTTTTCATTCTTACATCTTTGAGCCAACTTAACTACTCCCTCCAAATATTTTAACTCTTTTGATATGGTAAGTATATTTCCCTTTTATGAAATCGGTCAATATTTTTAATCTCACCGCTACTTCTTTTCAAAGTCAATGACTCCTCTCCTCCATCCCACTTCTTCATTGGTAGGGATTGAATTTTATGTTTCTCCGGTAAGTGTGTCCATATGTACCCACCACATAGGAACCCTAATGTGCAAAAACAAATCATGGTTGTCTTCACATATCTTATCCTTATCAAGTTGAATGTGCATCATTTTTTCATCATCAACCAACACCTCCAAATAATTGTTGGTGGCTACACCAAGTTTGGAATCCTCTTTTTTCCCACATCGCTCTTCTGTATGCCCAAGTCCTTCATGAAAAAACACACCTTAAATGACAATTTTCAGTTATTTAACCCCCCACATTTTTGACACTTTGGTCTAAATGTAACATACCTAGGACAATCATTGCCCATGTGATCTTTTGCATGACATATCTTCCAACCATTAGAGCTAGTGGATCCTCTTGTTAATGCCTCGGGTCTGAATTGGAGGTCTAATTGTCTTTTCAACAAATTGATTAAAGATTCATTCAACATTTGCACCTATTTTGACTCAACTATTGTCTCCATTATAATCATGTTCTTTTCTTGCTCTTCCTTCAGTAACTCAAATGGAGTTTCACTTAGCTCAACTAGTACCTATTTTACTTCCAAAGCAGCAACAAGCAATGCTTCCATGTTCACATAATCCCTCATTATAGAAAACTTTTTGATATCAAGACAAAGACACAAAAGAAACCACCTATGTTTTACATCCTCAAGCTTGCCTCTTGTAAATAATTTCTTCATCCTATCATAGTACAGTAGAACCCTCTATTTGGGTTCTTGTTTGACCAAATCTAGCTTGGCTCTAACCTCCTCATAATCCATAGTGCCATATTTCAATAACATGGTTGCTTTCATGGCCTACTAGTTTGTAGGAAGCTAAGAGTGGAAGCCAGTTTCTTGAACCATTCCTTAAACTTCCTCTTCAAATTTTGCCTTCCAATTTTGAATAGTTTCTATTCATCAATCCCTTTCACTTCCATTGTCATTTCTAGATGTTCAACCCAATCATGAACATCTTCCAATTCCCTACCCCTAAATAATTCATCCATGTTTATAAGACTCATCATTGTTTACTATTATTCGAATGAAAAAACTAATTTTTCTATTGTGTATTCAATGTAAAAATCAACATGGTCTTCACTTTCTATCCTCCATATGTCTTCTCCCATTAGTCCTTGACCTAAAAACCAACTCAACAACTGAAAAGTAATTACTCCAGCATGTTTTATTCTAATAATCCTATTTCCCTCCAAACCAAGTAAGAAAAACCAAGCAAATTTATTTCCTTCATCTAACAAACTAGGTATCCTATATAAGGTGGGGTTTTTTCGTCTCCTCATCATGACAAATCAAATCAAAACAAGATGTGTAAGAGGTTTTATCTATAGTTGAAGCTTTTCATTTTATTTTTTGGTTGTTTAGTCTATTGCAACAACTCCTTTGTAAGAATTTTTTTTTCAAAACACAACATTATGATGTATATAGTCACAAGCACTTTGTTAACAACACATGATTAGTTATGTTCTTCCATAAATGTTGTGCCAAAGTCCATAAGTATCATGGCAAAAACAATAGTCTCCAAAACTTCAAATTTCCATTGAATTTTTCTATACTGATAATATCCAACTCTTCAAACATAACTTTTGAAAAACATGTTCCACCTTCACAATCTTAATATCCTCATATGAGAAAAATTATTTTATTCCATGCATAAAAATATGGAACCTATGACTTTCTAATTTTATTACATTGAAAATCCAAATGCCCCCATTACAAGAATTGACACCCTACCTTCAAATATGGGAACTAGGAATGGAATAAAAGAAATGGGAGAAATAGGCTCTTCCCTGAAATTGAACAACACTTCACCATGCTTTGTTGCCATTACAAACCTTCATCCAAACTTAAGCTCTTGTTTTAAACTTATTGTGTGACATTCTAATGGCTATATTTCTTATCCTAACTTCTGATGTATCTAATTCAAGTATATTGATCACTCCAAAACCTATGATGTAAAGAATGATCAATCTTGGTTCTGATGTAAAAACTCCCATGTCCCTATCAAATAATTATATTAATTACTACTAATGCAATGAACCTAAGTATCTTCTTTAATGAAAGTATTTTCCTCATTGGAATCTAACATCTTTTAACACATTGCCACATTAACTTTAAATTATCAACTTCTGTTCAACAAAATATTTTGAGACAAAACCTATTATGATGCCAAAAAGGAGGATATATGAACCTCTTAATAGGTTTATGAGTAGACAAAATACCACATTGGCAATATTGCAAATGACTATCAATAAAAAAAATTTAAAATTAATTAGAAATTTTCAACAAATAAATTGTACCAAACATTGTTTGTTTTCCTAGGACACAAATAACATAGGATTAACTTATGGTTCTAAACCATCAATCCAAACCAGTCTCTTAAACATGAAAAAAATCATAAATCTAGTGGATCATATCTTTCTAGACTATTCTTTGTAGGCTATCATGGTCCCACTTAGCATCAATTTTCACATATTGGCCACCCAACAACTTCTCCCATAAATCCACTCATGCATTTTGATAAGAATAAGCTAAATGTACGCACCTTAGATAGATTGATCTTAATTTCCCACCCTTAGAAAGATGTAGACATCGTATCCCCAAAGTTCTCAAAAAATTAAATCTCAATTTCTAGAATGCAAATTCTCAAATGTTCACCTCACAATTCCCACATTGATGTTTTCTTTAAACCAACCCAATTGCCCCCTATGGATTTTCATCATCTCCACCATTTGTATGTACTTTTTATTCATGTTTTTGGGACTAACATATCCTTATTTTCTAATCCCAGTATGCATTAGAACAAAGATTGGAATTAAAGAACACACAACTTGTGACTATGGGCATTCTTTTTAAACAACCACCAAACCTCACAAAGGAATAACACAAGCAGTGTCCTCAAAACTAACCATTATGTAGCTCAAAAGTAAAAAAGGTCATTAGCTTGCACAAAACTCATCTTCTTATGTTCTTCGTCAACAACCTTTCTTCAAAATCAGCCATTGAAGCATCTTCGTTGAACCCACCATTGCCAAAAGCCATCAAGAACACAAAACAAACACTAGCTCCTCCACTGTCTTGACTTCAATTACACAAATGCACACCACAAGTTTTCAAGAACAATCAACTTATAATAGACAACTTCATGCACTCATATATTCCACAAAAAAAGAATAAGACCTATCAACTAACCATTCCTTTGTCATTTTCTATTGTCAACATTTTGATCTACCTTTCAATAGGTCTTCATCCCAAGAGCTTTCATCTTACTCCTTTTCATCTCACACCATAACTTATTGTGTTTTCAAAACAAAAAACAAAAAAAAATCTTTTAAAAGAACCAAACCTATAATTCCAATGATGATGTTTCATCAAAGCTAATTTATGTAAGTTCCATAAGTTTTTGTGCATTGAAGAATTCCAAATTGGAATTTGTTTAGTTCATCCCCAAGTGAAGAGGCATGGAAAGGTGTCTTTTGGTATTTGTGTTTATTTATAAGTTTTTTTTTCAACACCATATTCATAAGATTTTCAATACATTTTTCACCAATTTGTATCCCATTTTTTATAATTAAATATGAATTCAATTCATTTCAATCTTAATATGAACAAGTGTTGTCTAATTAAGCTTCATGTGAATATACTAAAATCATTCAAAGAAATTCTTAACATGTCGACATGTCATTGACATATGAACATGTGTTGTTTAATTTGGCTTCAGGTGAATATATTGACATTGTTCAAAAGATTGTTAACAAAGGAACATATGTCGATGTAAAAAATGAGAATGAAAAAATGTCTTTTGCATTTAGCATGTGAAAACAATCATGATGGAGATATTTCAATACTATGCATGGTATTCAATCTCTTTATTTCTTTTTTTGCTTCGTAGATCATAAATTGCATAAATTTGTGTGATTTCTTGCAGTTATTTAAATATTATGTGGAAGTTATATGCAGAAAAGGCAACAAAGAGCGAATGTGAAAGCACATTATGAGTTTCACAATGATCTATTGAAAATGTGTTTTGAACACAAAACAAGAATGAAGGTTGACCATAAAATTAAAAATATTATAGTTGTGTAAAATTGTGCTTTTATCATGTAGATTGTGATTTTTTACATATCATTTTTTTGTCATGAGTTTTTTTAATCTTTGGGCACACACCTTTTTTTTTTCTCTTCATTATGATTTGCACTCACTTAAAGTGTTACACAACAAGTCATGTTCACCTCATTATGTGTGCATTATGTGAAAATACATGATTGACAAAATTATTGGACCTAAGAAAAAAAGATGTACTATTTTCCTCAATGTTTTTTTTCTTGGTTAGAAATTTTTTTTGATGTGTATTTTGATAATTTGATCAAGTTTTATGCATCACGTCATTATTATATAGTACAAACCATATGATATCAACTCATTTATACCTTTGGACGCATGTTTTAAGTGACATACATATTCATCTTTCAAAAGAAAGGGAAAAAACCTAAACATTTAAAACTTACATATTTGTCAAATTACTTAACCAAGATGAAACAAAAGACTAAAAAATTTTGAAGATGCAATGGTACAAACAAAATTTATCAAATAATGGTTAAAGATATACATGAATAATATTATCTTTGAAATCCATATTTGACATTTTTTATTTCATAACATTGATCTTCAACAAAATTGAATAAGGATTTATGAGTGTTTACAAGACATTATACATGCAAAATGTCATTTGATCATTGTTATAAAATTACCTACATAATATGAATAAATAAAGTAAAATAATTTTGTGCATATCTTTTGACAAAATCAATGGTTACTAACAATCTTTTGAAATGATGGCATGTTTAACAATCCAAGTTTTCCTATCATAAATATACAAAAAGTTCTTGGCAGAATAATCTACTCAATAAAAATGATCTTTCTATGTATTCATGATCAATTAAGTTTGTGATCTTTTCACTAGTTTTTGAAAATTCATTAATTACAAATTCAATTTGGAACATCATTACTTATATGGGTAGATGATCAACATTGGCTTCATTATAATTGTCATTGCTTGATGATAAATCCTAATAAACTTACAATATAAGAATATAACTTATGGAAACCCTTAAAACTATGATTGACATTGTATAATAAGATAGAAGATGAAAAATGATGCCATAAAACAAATATAACTTGATCAGATCAAATGGTTTGTATGTCTTTTTTGACTCATTAATTTTGTGATCCTCGTCTTTTATGCAAATATGATTTATTAGAAGAAAATAATCCATTTTGTTTATTGCATAATTTATTGTACATGGATCTCATTTTTATATTTACATTTTATTTATTATTGTAGTACGTTGGCATCTTTGACACTAATTATTATTTCAAATCATTTTTAATTTTGATTTTTCAAAAAATCATTATTTGAAGGAAAATCTATACCCTTTTGGAATATTTAAAGATGTTTTATTCTTGAATGAAGTTTTTTAAGTCAATAATTATTCTATAAATCAAACATGTGTTGAAGTTGTCTTTGTATTACATTAATCAAAAATTTTAAGCAATCTTGAAAATATTATGAATTTATTAAATCATGTGTGCTTTCTATATCCCATGAATATGTTGTAAGGGTTACAACTTCCTCTCAATGTGTGTTATTAATTGAACTAAATTCATGGGAGGACAAATGACTTGTTATCATAAAAGCTTTTTAAGAAGAAAAAAAGGAAAGCAAAAAGGTGACAAAAGAAGGGAAGAAGAAAAAGAAGTGATTTAGTTCTCAAACAATACACCAATGCTTGTAAAGTGGGTGCAAATTGAGATTGGCAAGACTTTAAAACCATAAAAGTTGATCATAACAATTTTCAATTTCTTAATTAAAATTTTCCCCCTTTTTTTATGTAGTTTAAACATGTTTGAAGTCTAGTTCTTGATTTCAAATTCTATATTACTCAAAGATATTACAAGTTAACTATAAATCATATGCCTTTCAACTTACTATCACTATGTATCACACCAAAATCTTGAAAACCTTGGTATTCCTTTGTGCATGTTGTTATTTAAGAATGTATGATTCATATTCAAGTGCATTTGTGTTTCACCTTTTCATTCAACAACTACATTTTAAAGCTTAGTGACTTATTAAATATCACATTATTTATGTTTTGAAAAATGAATTAAAATTATAACTATAAATTTTGACCTACATATCATAATTGCAAATAATCATAGATTTTCTAAATTTCAACATTTTGTTTCATATGAAATGAACAACATGTATTAGTGTATTTTAAACCACTCAACCACATTTTCCATCCATACATTCTTTAATGGATTTGATATGGATTAAATTGCATAATATTCATAATTCCAACAAGTGATAACATTGAATTAACATGATGGTAGCTTTTGGTTTGTATTGAAAATCAAAATTTCAAAAATAAATATGAAATTTCATCATATTTATAAATTTAAAATTAAATTATTGATATTTTAATAACTATTTTTTGTTATTTTAAATTTAATAATGATTTTGAATCTAAATAGTATAATAATTTACATTAATCATCTTAGTAATTAAATCAAATATGAAAACATAAAACAGTTAAATTTCAACATAATTTTTAAAAATATTTTAATGGACTCCTTTTAATCAAAATAAAATACATATTGAAATTAACATTGAAAGGAAATATCCATCAAAACGTTTTATCAGTTAACGAGTCTACATTTTTTTATCAATGTTATGATTATGACATTGGTTAAATTTAATAAAGTCATTTTGAACATCAAATTCATTAATATTTAGTGGGAAGTGGCATCTAATAATATTTTAATATCATCTTCACACATGACTTGGGGGTGGACATTTTATTTTATCCCTAAGCACCCTCTCTTTGAAATAAGTAAACATTTTTCTTCCCCTTCTAATTATTATTTTCTCTTCTCAAACCAAATATAATATATTTCTCTTTTCAATTTTGGTCTCCTTTAGAATTAGTGAAGACTTAATTCATTTTTTCAAAAAATATTTTGAGCTTTCAAACCATTGTTATTGTTATTAGACCAAGTTCATGAAAAGACATCCTAAGATGAGATGTCAAGCTAACAAACATCCTCAAATTTGAACATCCCTAGTCAAAATTCAAATTGGTGCAAAGTTTTGATTCAAGAATGACCTAAGCTTGGTTGACTAAAAAAACATACTTGGACAACACCAAGAACAACAAAAAAATGAAAAATAATAAAAAGATGAGAATGCCGACAAAGAATTACAAAATAATAACAAACAATAGCAAAGCTGTTAAAAAAGCACATTACAAATATTAAGGGCATTAAGTTGAACATGAAAATTTTCTTTTTTAGGGCAATAGGGGGCACCAAGAATTACAAAAGGGACGTTATGGGCTCTAGGTTTGAAAAAAAAATAATTAATTTTTTTTAGACCAAGGGTCATTGAGAAACATGGTAAGAAAAAAACATTAAAGAATGTTGGAAAGACCAAAAGAGAATTGGTTTTGAGGCAACAAGAGGTGCCAAAAGGACATCATGTGTTAAGAATATTAATGTTTTAATAGGTGAAAATTGAACCTCATATTCTAGAATTCATGAAAGTGAAAATGATTTCATGAAGAATCTATATGATCATGGATTACCATTGTTTGGTAATTATTATTTTTAAATAATTTATATTTAAGCAATTTTAAAACATATTACTATTTTGACCTTATGTCAATTTATCATCATTGGTAGCATGAAAGCAGCACCAAGCCCAAGTTTATTTTTTAAACCAAATTCTTTTGCTAGGACCACTGTTTCCAGCTCCATTTGAACCTGGAAACCCAAGGGCTGGTGCTACTAGCCTGGGGTTAGGGTTCACACTACAACAACTCTTTACCTCAAACCTGGCTTTCAGAAAAGACCAGATATTTGGAAATGGCATTATATCCATTTTGCTTTTGGGTATGAATACACAATCCATTCCTCCAAAGGTCAGATGGTCAAGTTGCAAATTAGGGTTCTGGGTATGGCATACACAAGTGCCCAGGATGGGTAGAGCACCTCTCTCTTCTTTGAAACCTAGCTCTGCACCTAAAATATGTCCATGAAACCTGAAGTGGTGAAAGCAAATTGGTGCAAGCACAATTTTGGGCTCTACACCATCCATTTGCGCAACACTGCTTCTAGTAAGATGCTCATAAGCAACATCTGACAATTGGAAAAAATGTAGCTAGCTGATTCATGAAGTCTAGCATGGAACATATATTCAGTAGGTAAAGCCCAAGGCTGCAGGAATTACCACACATAAAGACTGCAGCTGCATGGCAGTGTGGCAGCAACAAGACAAGAAGCAGCCTTATGATTTTCATAAAGCCTGTGGAGAGGGCAGGCAGGCCTTATGAAAATAGTAAAGCCCACACAAGAGAAACTGATGAAATTGTTTGTCCTGTAATGCGTTGTCCTAATACACTAAGAAACAGAAAATTGCAGATACTGTGGGACTAATTAAGTATTCTCTTCATGGCACATATGGTCAATGTGTCAGAAGACAGCCGCTTGTACATCTGGGAACAAAATCACAGAAGTGGAAAATGCAAATGAAGTGAGGTGGTCGGTGTTATGAGTAAAATGGTATAACACTCGCACCCTTTTATGAATGACTACTAATGATAATGAAACATTTTTGTCAAAGTTCAACAGTTTTGAGACTGTTTGACAACAAGGACCCTGCAATGGTGTTGCGAAAAGGAGCATGCATTTCTCTGCTGTCTCTCTGCTGATCTTCACTACAGGGCAGGCAGGGAAGGAGATGTAGATCTAAAAACCTGGTGAGTTTAAGCTTAGCCTCCTGTGATTGGCACTCTGCTGCTGGCCACAAGCTCCATCCGAGTTGCAGATTACACAGAAGGATGTGATTCTGCTGATGCCCACAACCTGTCTCTAAGTTGGGAATCATACAAGAGGATATAGGCACAATCACTTTGAAAGACGCTGCCTTCACCTCCTGTACTCTGCCCCATCCCATCAACTGTCTTCACTCCCAACCAAACATCCCTTCCTCCTCCTACATCTTCCAGAATTACAAATTGCAAATGGAGTAATAGATGAGTGTTATAAGCAAATGGAATAACACCTGCATCCATTATGAATGACTTTATGATAGTGAAAACATGTTCACAAAGTTTGACAGCTTGTTGGAATGGTCTACCCACAAGAACACTGGCCATGGGTGTGGTGAGAAGCCAGGGTCAGTTTCTCTCTCTTCTGATGAGCTTCACTATAGGCAGGGGGGAAGATTTAGATCTAAGAACAGGAGAGCTCCTCCCTTCTTCACAGGCTTCACATCTTGCTGTAGATGCTGTGGCTGGCCACAGGCAACCTCAGAGTTGAGTATCACAGACGATGACGAGTCACAATCACTGTGACAAGCACACGTAGTCTCACCTGCTCCTCCTCCTGCTCCTATGCTTTGCTGCATCCCAGTCATCATCTTCTTCACCTCCAACCAATCACGGTTTCCTACTCCTAAGTCTCTTCTCTCTGCAGCTATCGCATCCAAAGTTTTCAAGCCTTTCTGGCGCTTCTCGCAGGGAGTGGTCTTCTTCCCATCTTCGAAAAAAGCTTGAATTGGGGAGGCAGCAGCTCCTCGCTTGCCAGAAAGAACACACATCATGCCTTCAGCAGGGCTCATACATGAGCGTCCGGCACTTGCAGAATTGAAAACAGCTGCTCTGCCAGGCTCCTCTGCAACTGCTGAATCCAGTATAGAAACATTTAGATCAAGGGCACTATGCCGGCAGGAAGAATCACATACTAGACCAGATGTGCAGAGATTCTTTGTATGATGAGCATCAGCTGGAGCAGCAGCACGGTAGAGGTTCTTTTGGGGGGAACAACTCCAAGACTCTACAGTGGAGCTTTGTGTACTGGTGCTCTGATCATCAGAAGGTGACATGAAGTTAGTCTTTGCCTTAGCTCCTCTTAGGGCTCGGGCTGCAGCATCATATGCTCTAGCAGCTTCCTCTGCTGTGTCAAATGTGCCTAGCCACACTCTGGTCTTCTTCCATGGATCCCGGATCTCAGCTGCAAATCGGCCCCATGGCCTCTTCCTCACTCCTCTGAAGTGTGCACCCTGCTCCGCTTGATGAGGCTTGGTGGTTCCCCCTCTCTCAAACCTTTGAGCCATGATATATATCCTTCCTGTCCTGTCCTGTCCAGTCCAGTCCTGTCCTTCCCTTCCCTTCCCTTCCTTCTGCAGCAACCTTTTTTTGGGGGGGTGCTGATTGCCTGTGCTTGACAAAAACACACCCATCAACAAAACACATAAGAAAAATCATGAACAGGCAGAGCTACACATACATGACCATGACCTTCCTTATCTCAAAACATGAGTAGCTACTTTTACAAGTCCATGACCTTCAGTATCTCTATTAGGGTTTACTCTTCTTCCCCATTTTTTTCCATACCAATCCTACTTCCAACAAATCCATCTCCAAACAAAGTAAAGCAATCAAGCTTCAAGTATGCATCTCTCTCTCTCTCTCTCTCTCTCTCTCTCTCCAGACACAAACCAAAGGACAAAAACACACTCCTCCTATTCCCGGAAGGAAGCAAACAACATATAAAAAAGAAGAAACCAGTCCAAAACACCCCTCGTGGGGCAAAAAGAAACAAAAAAAGAGAAAAAAAAAAGGGGGAAAAAAAACCAAAAAAAACGCACCTGTCAAGGGAGGGAGGAAGGGAAGCTCACTGGTGTTATTGAAGAGGCAAGGAAGAAGAAACAGATGGGATCATGTTGCTCATCTTGTACAACAACACCACCACCACCACCACCATCACCAGCAACAGCAACAGCAACAGCAGCAAAAGAACAAACTTTCAAAAACTAGTTTGAGACTGCCAAAAGAAGACACAACAGGAATTGTTTAGAAAAAAGAGGATGAGGAAAGGGGAAACTCATGACCACAAAAGCTTGCGAAAAGATGAAAGACAAAACTCCATCCCCGTCCCCCCTTCCCTCCCTCCCTCACTTCCTTTCTGTCTCTCTCCTCTGTGTCTCTGTGTGTCTGTCTCTCTCTTTTGCTGTGGCTGGGTGCGCCATCGCCGCCTTCTTCGCTTTCGGCCTGTTTTTTTGGGCTGGCAAACACAGAGCCAAAAAGCTGTATGTATTATAAATTAAAAAGTGCTAAAATCAAGTGCTTATTGAGATTTTCAATAGCCATAATTCGATCAAAATGTAAGAAAAATCTCCATATTTCTCTACATGGTTTCAAGTATTTTAGCCAAAAAATGAGATTTAATGAAGACTGTTTTACTTTCATATTTAGCTTGTAGCCAAATCTGGCTAAGCCTTCCTTGGGGATCATTCACTTTCCTTTTCCTCTGTGCGCCATAGGGTCCCATGGACCCCACTTTGGTTTTTATTTTCTTTTTTGGAAATTAAATTTTCGCTTTTCTCATTGGAGCTAGGTAGCATTTTGTGTGTTTTGTTTTTTTATAAATAATTTAAAATAATTTAAAATAATTTATCTTGGGAACACTATCTAGTAAGTACTAGGTAGGTACCAACTGGTACCTACTACCTACCTACTTACGTACCTACCTAAAATTGAGGCTTTTATTAGTGTTTGTCTCCTGGTCAGCAACAAAGGGACAGCAGAAAAGAAATAAAGAAGCGGAAAAGAAGGATGCAATCGTGCCGCCGTTCCGCGACGCGTCGCGTCTTGTTTTGGGTTTGTTTGGCGGCGAATTAGGATTTCTTTTCTTTTCCTTTTTTCATCTTTCCGTCACAATTTTTTTTTGGCCCTGTTAATAAATATAGGTACCTAGTACCTACCTACACGAATATTTTCCCTCTTTTCTCGTAGCACGTAAAAAGGTTGGCTATTCTGCCCGTCATCAAAAGTTTTTACTAACTGACCACACTCCCATTCCAATGTGTCACAAAAACCTCGGATTATTTTTTTTAATTTTTTTTTAGTGTATTCTATTTGAAGGTGCAATTACATTGTGTAAAATTTCCAAGGGCATTTCAAAATTTCAAAGGGCTACCCTATTTTCCAAAATGCCTTATGTCATTTTTTTGGCCCCCCCCATGATACCACCCATTAGGTATCACAAGAAAAAAAAATTTAATTAAATAAAAATCAATTCGATTTTTTTCTCTTTATAATACCCCAAGAGAGGAGTTGGGGAAGTGAGAGGCTTCCTACAATTGGTTATGTAAATTGTAGTCCAACTTTTTCTAGGGTTAATTCTATGGATTTATGCCATGTGAAACATAATTAGTAGATTTTTGATTAAATAAGATTAATACATTCTGAGAGTAATTTACCTAGAGATTGGGCATTATCAATCAAACCCTAGAAAGCTCAATTTACCTTCGAGTTATTTGTTCAATCATCATCCCTCAAATCATTTTTTGTTTGTCCAAATGTTTTTTTAGTTGGACAATTGCAAGACTTAAGTGAACCCCATGTGAATGTAAACCTGTGTTGGGTGGGTATCAAAAATATTTTTGGGTATCACTTGAAAACATTTATTTGAACCTTTCAAGGTATCATTTTGAGTGATACCTTAATTGAAAACCTAATCGTCGCTTTTCACTTGTGTGAGAATCAAATGCTGAAAATTGATTTAAGGAAAAAAATTAAATTTTTTGAGACCCGGGTGTGATAAAACCTCCTTACCCAAGTCAAGTTTTCAGGGTGCTATCTACCTTAAGTAGTAGGTCAAAATTAAGGATTAGGTTTAGACTTTAGAAGTGATTGTCATTTTCTAATGGCTACCTTTTCTTCTCATAAACCATAAAATTAAAAATTTGTGTGTAAAAAGGACTTTGTCTTTTTTTTTTCCCCATTGTGTTGTGTTGTTGTGTATTTTGCTCTTATTTTTCTTCTTATTGTGTTGTGTTGTTTTGCGTTTTGAGTTGCTCTTGCTTTGTGTTGTTGGTTCTTGTTTTGTGTTTTGTGTTTTTTTTCCCCCTCTTTTTTTTTTTTTGGGGTCTAGAGTCTTTTTTCTCTTCATTCCTTCCTTTCTTCTTTTCTTTCTCCCTCGCTACTTTTGTTTGGCTTCGCCATTGTCGTTTGGTGCTTCGCGTTTTGTCTATTGTCTTGCACTTGTTGTTTGTTGCTTCATGCTCATGCTTGCTACCTTGTTGTTTTGTGTTCCTTGCATGCAATTGCTTCGCACTTCTACCTATTGCTTCATGCCTATTGTTTCACATTCCCCACTTATTGTTTTGCACTTCTTGTCTAACATACCTTTTGCCACTCTCTCCCCCTTTTTATTTCATTACTTGTTGTTTCATGCTTTGTTGCCTATTGCTCGCCTTATGTGTTAGCTATTACTTCCTTTCACCCTTTCATGTTTTAAGGTGAAGGAGCTTGGAGCATCAAATTTTTTTAGTCTTAATAAAAAAAATTTGTGTTTTTTCTTTTCTATTTTTTTAAAAATGTTTTATGTTTGTTTTGTTTTTTTCTTTTCTCTTTCATCATTTTTGGATTTTTTTTCTTTTGTTTGTTTCTTTTATATATATATATATATGTATGTATTTTTGGTTTATGTTCAAAATTTTAATCTTTTACAATAATTACCTTCCCTTATACACTCCTTTTTCTATCATGATGAGAAAGAAAATGTGTGATTTTTGATTAATTTTCTAAACCATAAACCCCATTTCTTACACCTTTAAACCTTTTGTTTATAAATATTTTTTATCTTTTTATAGGTAGTTTCTCATTTGCTCATTGTAAAAATGATTATAATTTGGTATAAAAAGTAATTATTTGTTGCATTAGTTTTAAACATATTCTTGTGAAAATTGCTAATGGATGAGTTTTTTATATATGAAAGTAGAATAAACGATAAAATGAGACAATTGAAATATGCATGAATGATGTAATTATGGAAGAAAGGTTTGAAAAAAACCCTAGTGTGCAAACTAAAATAAGTAGAAATCCATAAAATGAAATTGAAGAATTAATGAAGATGAACTTAACAAAATTACATGTTAAAAAACTATCTAAAAACTCATGGAATAACATCTTTATGTTGGGGCTTTTATTATGTAAATGATAATACAAAAGTTGATCAAATGTGCTCAAATTAGTTGTAAAAAAAAAATTCATTAGTTCAAGTCCTTTTGCTGTTCTAATTATCAATGTTAAAATTCTTTCCAATTTTCAAAAGGAATAATGTAATTTGGTAAAAAAAAAGGACATTTGAAAAAAATAAGGATTGTCCACTCTTGAAATTTGAATGTTTTGAACATGTGAAAACATTTTTGATTTATGTCAAACTTTAAACATGTAAACTTTGCAATTAATGGAAAATATTATAAAAAACTTATGACAATCCAAACTATTAAACTTCCTTTGTGATCTTTCAAACATACAAAAATGTAGTTTTAAAGAATGTCCACTCACTTGGGTAGCTCTTTTGACTATTTTTTTTACTTAAAAAAAACAAAGGAAAAATAATTTGCAAAAAAAATACGAAATAATTTTGGAAGGTCAATCTCAAAAAAACTTGTTGTGAAATTTTTTTTCAAAAAGGAAAATGTGCCATAAAAAGAATTCCTTGTGGACCTTGGTCTTTTAATTTTAAAAATGATTTACTAATTCAATTTCTAAAAAGTATTTGGCTGAAACATTTGGCTCTACATTTATGTCCAAAAATAAATTTCCCTTCTAAAAGATTGTTTCACAAGAATATTAACATGGTTAATGGAAAAAACAAGTTAGTTGTATGTTCTTTTTACATTGGTAAAATGTCATTCTACAACTATTAGTTTTAATTTCTAGATGTCCAAAGGAGCTTATGATGTGTTTGCATTGGTCATTAATTATTGGGGAGTGATTGGTAGCCAAAAATATGATTATTGGCTTGTTTGAGGTTATATAAATTATAGAACAAGCCTTAATTAAAACTCTAATAAATTTGTTGGACAAGTATGGCTTATGGAAAAAGATCATTGCTTATGTCAAAAATGAAGGTCTAATCTCAATGTGATGACTATTGCATTGAAATGTGTTGTGGGTTATGAATCTTTTGGTTTTGGAAAAGAGTTTCCAAGGAATTTGTTTTGGGCATGTTTTGCCAAAGGTATGTCAATATGGCATATAAGAAGAAAAGGTATGCAAAAATCTAAAATATATTTCCATTAAGTTTGTTCACTTGTACATTTACAAAACCGCATCATTGGACCCAAAAATCTAAAAAGGGAAGACATGAATGGAATAAGGCTTAGGTTGAAACTAGAATTTGGCCAAGAAAATTGAACATTCCAATGAGAACCAAATAATATTTTGATTTTTAGTATTGTTTTTTTATAAAAAAATTGAATTAAATAATAATACTAATCATTTTATTGTCATTTTTTTTTGTAGGTTTGCTAGTAAGATTATTATGTTTTTAAAAAAATTATAATTTTGTTCTATAATTATGTTTGGTTATAGCAAACAAATTGTTTTGAGGGTCTTAATCAAATGCCTTCTACCTTTGACTTGGTAAATCTTTCATATTATTGTGAATTGTCTTTTTCTAATTGTCTTTGCATGTGTTCTTAACCCCCATGGACATTGGCTACTAAGTGATGCATTACATTATGTAATTTTGATGAATTAAAAATTTAAAGAAGAAAATCAAGTTATTTTTTCATTTGAAAACCTAATGGATGATGATTTAATTGTTGTTGATGAATTGGATTTGTTAGCTTGTAACATTAAAAAGGAAGTTTGTGGTGTGTTGCATTCTTTCCTTTCATTCTTAAAAAAATATGAAAATAGAAAATCTCATTATATGGTTTTTTTAGTGTTATATCTTAAGTTTAAAAGCCAAGTCATATAATATCCTCATTTGTTGGAAGGGAACAAGCTCTTGCTCTTGTTCATGAATATGATAAGAAGTCCTTATATTTTATGTTGGTGAAATGTTATGAACATTTGCATCCTTTGGTAAGGTCAGATAGGAATTATGTGATCATGATATTTTTTTATTAGGATTGAAGTTTTGATACTTTTGAGCAAATTGTTAATACAAGCGACCTAATAGAAAAGCTTATCAAGAGGGAATTATTAATTTTCAAATAGTACTAATTGCATGTTAAAAATGTCAAATGTCCTTTACAATGGTGGGAAAAACATGAAATGTTTCCTACTATTGGTTTTTTAGCTTGCCACATTTTGAACATTGCTGGATCATAGATTGAAATAGAAAGGATTTGATTATTGGTTGGAACACTTACCAACTTTAGGAGATGTTGTTTGCAAACTAAAGATTTAAAGAAGTTAATGTTTGGTAACAAAAATTAACTTAATGACCTTAGAATAAGATGTAAATCTCCATTTGACTTAATAACATTCCTTGAAAGGGATATAAACTTAGAAGAGGAGTTAGAAAAAATTGAAGATGATTTAAGGATGTTGAATATGAAAATCAAATAAATAAAATTTTGGTTATTTTACAAAAAAATGTTTGTAACACTGCTTATGAATTTTTGGTGTTTAAGAAAAAAATAAAATCAATAATTTTTTTGTAATTTTGGTTATGAGTTTTTTTATTTAAAAAAAAGAGTAATAATCAATTTGCGAGAATTGTCAAACGATAACAGATTGTTTTCAAATTTATGAGAACAAGCATTGTGGCAATTGTTTCAAATTCTTATTAAAAAATATTGATACCTGCCCAACACTCTAATACCTTCTCCTTCTTGAGTGAGGCCTCTTTTTAGCCACCATATTTAACCTCAGAATTGATATTTAACCCAGGCTGGTCTCTGAGTCCAAAACATTAAAGAAAAACACTAAAAATGTATGTATATTAGGTAGTATTAGGTGAGTATCAAAAACGCATTATTCCAAAATCTACTACTGTAGTACATGATTGGTTTCGACATAAATTAAATTTCATTTTTCATTTTGCCAAATTTTTGAAAAAATATTTATTACTTGTGCCAAAAAAAATTATAATTATTATAAAATCAAAAATTTGTCAGTTTTCAACTGTCAGGTTTGAACTGCCTACAAACCTTAAGACAGAGACAAAATAGACACAATGGACAGTCTCATAAACATAGCCAGAATGTGTTTATTATTATTTTTTTATAACCATTACCTTCCAAAAAAATTCCAGAATTAAAAAAACCAAGTGCCAAAAATTAAGATTTTAAAATTTAATTAATTATTCAACTGTTTGTTGCCGAATCCGATCTGGTAGTACTGGCCAGAGTGAACCAGCACCCAAAGCACTCTGAAGGATGGATGATAAGTGGTCAGGAATCACTTTTTTCTGTTGGATTTCAGTTCCCTAGTTAACCATGGTGGTTAGCTCAGTTGCTTTTTTACACGACCTATTTACTAAACAACCCACAAGCAGGTTGTTAGTAGGTAGGTAGGTAGTAAAAAGAGCCCTTACCTATGTATAAACTATCTACTTACCTAGTAGTTACCTATTTTCCTACCTACTTACCTACATATGAGACCTATTTCCAAGGTCCACCTCCCAATTTTGTGTTGAGTAATGTGACTAGGCAGGAATGGACCTTGCATTCCAGGTTGTATTCGGTCGACACAATGCCAATTACAAGGCATAATGGACTTTGGGTATGGAATTTGCCTTGAAAACCTAAAGTTAAATTGGATAGGTAGGAAAGAGGGCCAAAAAATAAATAAATAATAAATAATAAATAATATAAATATAATTTTATTTTAAAAAATAATTATTAAAAAAACCCAAAGATTGTTTAACATTGGTTTGAACCTGCCATAAAGGGTTGAGTCATTCATTACATGATGAGCATTTGAGCTGTGCTTGTTATAATACTATAGCCATATTTGTTGCTGGCTGGAGTGCTGAAGAAGCAGAATCAGAACCAGAGAGTAGGCCCAATTCATAGAGCTCTGCATATTTTGAGACAAATTGTCAGGCATAATTTGGCAGGCAGGCCATACTAATAAAAGCCCCATACACTTCATTCTCAGAGCAGCATCCACTGGATGGATGCCTCAGAGCGGTATTACTCAGTTGTGGTGGATGAACATCATCTGAGTTAATATTTGGTTTCACCTTGGTAACCAATTCCATAAGAAACAGGTCTCATATGTAGGTGTAGATAGGTAAGAAAATAGGTAACTAGTAAGTAAGTAGATGGTTTATACATAGGTAAGGGCTGTTTTTACTACCTACCTACCTATTAACAACCTGCTTGTGGATTGTTAGTAGGTAGGTAGTTTTTTTTTTTTTTTTTGGAAAAAATAAATAATTGTGCTAACCACCATGGTTAGGTAGGGAACTGGAACCTAACGGAAAACTGATTCCTGACCACTTACCATCCATCCTTCATGGGTGCTGCTGGTTCACTGTGGCTGTCAACAAGCCAGCTTTGCAGAGTCCCCTTGGCCGGCGGTGTCGGGCTAGCCTGGTAATGTTAGTCTTAAGGACTGAGGTAGTACACAAATCAAATGATCAAAACCCATATAGAAAATGCAAGTGGACACAAAGTGTGTAGAGTGTGGACTCTATTATTATTATTGAATATCTGTTGGGGAGTTTTTGCGTATGGTGATGGGGAGAGGAGAGATCTAGTGGACATGATGACTATGGAGGAAATTAGGGATCATGAGGAGGAGGAGGAGGGTGGGTCATCATCATTGGTGTGGCTTTGAAGAGTTGCTTTTGTTGCAATCTCTGTCCACTTATGTCAAGGCAGGATTTTGGTAGTTCTTTTGGTTACAAGTTGATTTCATTGGTAAAAGCTATCCCAAGAGAAGAGACATAACAGTGCTATTTTTTTGGTTTGGAGACTAAGCTTCAGACATAGACTCCATGCATTATGAATTATTATTATTATTATTTTTTTGGTTTTATATTCATGTTTAATAACACATAATTAAAACTGTAATCAAAATGTGAAAAAATTCAAGCACGCAACTTTGAAGCACTTGTACAAAAGGGATGAGTGTACCATGTTCCTCCTTCAGCCACAAAGAGGCTCACTCAAGAAGAAGGGGAAAGTATCATTATACACTATTGAGGCCAAAACAAAATAGTCAATTGGTGCATTCACACAACAACGTTTGGGGGGCGTATTATGGATGTGTTTGTGGGAAGGTTAGTTTTTTTTTTTTTT
>Ga0116231_10003835_pt1 | contig 30859 bp, 25 predicted proteins | sample S1TSphgellanicum_2_FD_89695 | JGI IMG/M metagenome (GOLD analysis project Ga0116231, IMG submission 89695) | Host-associated microbial communities from peat moss isolated from Minnesota, USA - S1T2_Fd - Sphagnum magellanicum MG | ecosystem: Host-associated > Plants > Peat moss > Unclassified... | reverse complement strand
TCTTGCCTTGATTCCAAAGCTCAATACAATTTAGGATTTTTAGGGTTTGGACACATTAGCACATTCTTGCCTTGATTCCAAAGCTCAATACAATTTAGGATTTTTAGGGTTTGGACACATTAGGACATTCTTGCCTTGACTCCAAAGCTCAATACAATTTAGGCTTTAGGAATTGGACACATTAGCACATTTTTGCCTTGACTCCAAAGCTCAATACAATTTAGGGTGTGGAGGCCAATTGTGAGGACAAACCCCCCCTCCCCCACCCCCTTCCTGCCTTCCCCTCCCAGTTTAAGAAGCCACTTTAAGAATCCTCCTTCTACGCAACTACTTAGGTGGTGTACCCAAGTAACATACCTTAGTTTCAACACTAAATAATTATGAAAAAATAAATTCAGGACTTTTAAGAAAGTATTAAGGTGTACATAACAAATAAAAAGTACATCTTATTAAATTTTTAATGTACTTTTTTTTCTTGTCATTATGCCAGAATCTTAGGAGAAAATATATTAAATATTTGGCATCAAAGTGCTGAACCTGCTATGCTATGGTACTTATTAGGGTATATCTTTGACAATGTACATATAACCAAGAACAAAATTATTTTCCCCAATTTTTAGTATCATCATGAATCTGTGGAGAGAGAAAGCAACATGCCCACCAACAACAAATACATTTTTTCTTTTCCCCCTTTTCCCAACTTTTAGTATCATAAATTTGTGAATAGAGAAAGCAACATGCCCACCAACAACAACAACTACTTTTGCCCCAAAGTTTCAGCAACTTCCACAGCAGCTGAAATACAAGAAAGTAACAACCAACCGAGTGGCACTTTAGCAAAGTAGGTAGTTTCCACAGCATCTATTTGCAATGTATATACTACCTACCCAGCACACATGTAACTACAAAAACACAGATTCTTTCTTTAATTCTCTTTTATGTGTGAAATAAGTCTAAGTACAGTGCCCTAAAAACTGGCCAGTAAAAGGAAATGACTGCTTCTGATTGATCAATCATAATGATTTATTTTTTTTGCTGGGGTGGTGGTGACATTTACACACTCTTTCCCCCCTTTATATGGTAGTAGCACCTGAACAATTTCAGGTAAAATTAAATTATATTTCGTTTTATCAAATTTTTGAGAAATTATTTATTATTTGTGTCAAAAAAAAATTTAATTAAGAATCTGCAAGATTTCGAATGTCAAGTTTGAACCACAGACCTTGTAGGTTCAAGAACTCAATCCTGAGATAGTCTAGACACACTAGTCTGTCCCATAAATCATGTGTTGATTATTTTTCATAAAAATTGCATGCCCAAAATTTCAGAATTAAAAAACCAAGTGCCAAAGGTTAAGATTTATAATTTAATTAATTAATTATTCGACAGTTTGTTGCCATATTCGATCAGAGATATTATGCAAAACACTGATAAAGGCAGTAGTAGCAGGGGGTATGAGTGGAGATGCTTGAATTAGCATATATGGGAGGAACTGCAACAACTTTTTTTAGAATTTTTTTTTGTCATGTCTGAAGATCTTCTTTGATTTTGCCAGTTTGTTGCCTTTGTCCCAAACTTGGGAATGAGACATTGTGGGGCTTCTTTTGAGTGTGTACGAGGTACAAGAGAATCAAAGGTAGGTTGAATGGATAAGGTTACACTTATAATTTTTTAGCTTTTTAAAGTTGGGTTGGGTTGGGTTGAGTGAGGTGAGATGGGATGATGAATAATAGTCATCCATATTATCATGTAGGGGAGAAGTTGCCCCTAGAGCTAGTGCACATTCTGCATCCCAGTAAGGCTTTAGGGCAAGGTTACCATAGCAAAGGCTTTTAGGGTAATAATCTTGCCCGAGGATAGCCTTGCCCACAAGCCTTAGTAAGGTGCACAACGCACTCACCTTGCTGCTGCAAAGTTGGCTTATAGCAAAATAGGCCTCTAAAATCTTTTACACCAGAGAAAGCACCCCTCAAAAGTGCATTCTGCACACTAGTAATGCTTTAGGGCGAGACTCGGAAACCTGCCTGCCTAGAGTGCTTTCTACACTCTAGTAAGGGTTTAGCTCAGCAAGATGTTTCCCTAGAGTGCATTCTGTACTCTAATAAGCTAAAACATGAGGCTAAAGGCTTACTAGGGTGCAGAACATGCACTAGTGCATTGGTGCCGAAGGCAATAGAGGGCATGCATTCTCTGGCTTAAAAGATGTTGAGGTGCACAATATGCTCTAGGAAGCGTGTTATCTAGTGTAAACGGTTTTGAGGGCCTATTGTAGCACCTTTCTCATTTTGGGAACTTCTTCACGATTTTTTATTTTGTTTTGTTTTTTCACTTCAGCAGTAAAAATTTCCTGAACTTTTTTTACAGTTGAGGTGAGGTCAAAAAAACCAACCCCTAGCTGAGTGCTTAATTTGCCTTAATACAACCAAAGTTTCCCTTAATTAATTTCCCTTAATACACACCAAAGTTCTGCAATCTAATGAACAAGGAAAAAGGCAGTACCAGCACCCAAAATCTTTTGCTTTGCAAACTTTTCCTTTCTAGATTTGTTCCCCCCCAAAATGAATACCTAAAGATCGTGCTCAATTCTCTTGGGCTTGTGGGCCTTATGTGTGAATGGAACAAGGGCTGCCTTTTGTTTCATCATGTTTAGTGTGTAGCAATAGGTACCTGTGTCAGATTGTCATCTCTTTCCAAGATTTTGGACAAAGCTTTGAGCTGAACTCCAAAAGGTACCAGGTGTTGTAGGGTCTTCTTCATTTTAGGGCTAAGATTTCTAGTGAACTTTATGTGCGTATAAAACACTTTTTCCTTACGCACACATGCTTTGGAGAGACCATGGAAGTTGCATAAGCTTTTTTCAGAATTCTCAGATGGAAAGCATCAAATATATATTTAAAAAGGTTAAAAGTAAAGCAAAATCACCCAACTCTGTTGATTCTCAAAAAAAAGTGATGCCCAACAGAATCCAGCAGCCCTAGTATATTGAAACTTTTCCATGAACAAAAGGGACCTTCTTCCTTTAGCTACCTACAGCAGATAAGCTTTTTAGATGATATCATGATCTTTAAGTAAGTACCAAACTTTGTTCAGAATTTTTTGAAATGCGTGTCAAAAATAATTGTTTTGACAAAAATAATTTTATTTCAGCACTCCATTTGGCCAATAATCAATTGGTGGCTGATAAAATATGGTCACATATCTGTGGGACATGGCCGTGTGTGATTCATGTCAATTAGTTCATGGGTGCACTCACAACTTTTTCTTTTTCTTTTTGAAGTAGCCATATTGATTGGCTTATTATCATCAATTCTTTTGGAACATTGGGCACTCCCCAGTAAAAGCACCTCTTTGGATCCCAGCTGCAAAATGGAAACAAATGGGCTCCCCTATACCCCACCTTTCTCAGTTTATATACATGAGAGTTAAACTTTGGGCAAACCATATGAGATAAATCTAACGGGTTATTGGGAACATCTTGAGAACTTGGAAACCTGATTGGATCCTCATGGGAACATGATGAGAATGCATTGGGAACAAGAAAAAAAAATCCTTCCCCCCACCCTCCTTGAAAAGAAAAAAATGAACTTCTCATGAGTGCATGCTAGGCCTTTTCATTGGCCACATGAAGCTTTTATTTTCTAAAAAATTTCGTCACCATTTTTTGCTTGGGCTAATGGCAAGGGCAAAAATTGTGAGACATATTAATTAGTTGAGGGTGCACAACTTACATTTTTTTCCTCTTTTGCTCTCTTAGTTTTTACATTGGCCTAGTTCTCAAAACATAAAGTGCAAGATATGACACACATAGAATAGAAAAAATCTAGATGGCTTGTTAAGTGCAAACCAAGAACTCATGCATGCAAGTTCGTGTAAAAAACAACTTTTATTTACAGAAGTCAAACTTTACACATGATTAAACTTATTAAAAACTTGGATTTTTTACCAAATCTTAGAAAACATGATCTGGAAACAAGTCTATAAACATAGTTCTCTAAAAATATTAGAACACCCCACACTAATTGCGATGCTAATTTTCAAAAATAATTATTCTTTTTCAATTTCTTGTTGCCTTTCTTTTTTGTAGAAGCTTTAAAAAACAAATGATCCTTAACTAGATCCTTAAACATAAGCAAATTTCTTTTTTAAATAACAAAACCTAAGCCAAAAAAAATCACCCATGGCCTCCAAAAAGAAAAGAAAACATTTGCAACCACCTTTACCCAAAAAAAAAACACGCCCAAAATAAAACTATTTTTTTAATTTATTTACCTACCAACCCTATTTTTAAGCCTAAGTTAAACCACATAGTTTAACCACCTAACCTAGACCAATCCACTTAGACTAAACCAAGCCCTTTAAACTAGGCCAAGTAACCTAAATTAATAGGTATAGTAGGCTTTGCAACCTAGGTCACCTAAGTAGCCAAGATAACCTATGTTGCAAGTGTGGAGACTTGAATTCCTCACCTTCACATTGAGGAATCAAATTTTTAACAATTGCACCACCACCCCATAAGGTGATTTTTGTAATAATATAATTGTAATGAACATGATTTTGGATTAACATATTGTAATTAACTTCAATGAATTTTTTTTCAACATATTGCATTAAATGAACTTGAATTTTTTTAATGTATTATTTACATAAATAGGTAGGTTATAGGTAGGTTATAGGTAGGTTAACCTAGGTAGGTAGGAAGAACATATTAATAAATGCATGTACTTAAGTAACATGTAGGTTATAGTGTACTAAACCTTATAAGTACCTACTAAGTCTATGCTTATACCTACCTAATAAACTACCAACGCTTTAGATGTTATTTAGTAGGCTATGTAGGTACCTATTAGCCTATTAATAGATCTAACCTAAACATATTAGGTAGGTAGTTTAGCTTATTAAGGAGGTATAAACTTAAGCTACTTACTTAATAGGTTAAACTACCTACTTAGTAGCCTAAGTGGCTTAGCCTAAGTTAATTACATACCTACTTAATAAGCCTAAGTGGCCTAGGTAACCTAGGTTAAATTACATACTTACCTAATAAGCCTAAATAGCCTAGGTTAGCCTATGTACCTACCTAATAAGCCTAAGCGGCCTAGGTTAGGCTACCTATCAGTTTGTAGGCTTAGGTGGCTTAAGTTGAGCTACATATCTAGTAGGTTTAAATGGTTTAGGTTAAGCTACTTACCTTGTAGGCCTATGTAGCCTACATTATACATGTAACTACCAAATAGACCTCAATAACCTAGGTTAGGCTAACTACCTAGTAGGCTTAAATGGCTTAAGCTACTTCTCTAACTAATAAGATAAACTACCTACCAACTAGGCTGAAGTGGCCTATGTTATTTTGTGCCTAGTACACCTAAGCTACATACCTATAGTAGGTTTAGGCTAGTAGGCTACCTACATGGCTAATAGGTCTACATAATAAACTTAGGTCACCTAGGATACCTACCTAGAAACACTACAAGAAAAGTTATCTTTTACAACTTGATTTATGACTAGGTTGTTAATCATGGAAAACATCTATGACTACATGATTATGTAGTCAAATAAAACACATCGTTTAGGACACCTAATTGCTAATGGAGCTTAGTTGTTAATGAAGTTCAATCACAAAACAATTTACGACTATGACTTTTGCAATTGTAAAGTCATGGAGGTCATCAGTGTTTGATGGGATCCATAAATTATGGTCATTGGATATAACTCATTAAATATGAAATAAATATGTTCTCCACCCATGCCATGTAGACACGTGGCATGTAGACACATGGTATAAAGGCTAAAAACCTAGCCTATATGTTAGGAATGTAAGCCTTAGTCTACCTAGGAATGTATGCCCTAACCTACCTAGGAATGTAGGCTAATTTAGCTAACAAGTTAAGCTAGTTAGGCTAGTTCACTAAATTACAAGAGATAATTAGGTAGGTATGTACTACCTATATATAGTAAGTAAGTAGGTAGTTACATATGTATTACATAGTAGGTAGGTAGATAATAGGTAGTATTAGGCCATAAGTACTAGCTATTTTATAAGTAGCTAGTAAATAGCTAGTAGGTAGCTAACACCTAATTAAACTACTAACATAGGTAGGTTATTAATGTATGTAGACTAATCATGTAGTCGCAATGTAATCACAAAATAATATTAATCTAGTTATGTAGTCATAATGCAATTGTAATGTAGTAAAAAATTTGAGTTAAAATGTATGAATAAGGACATATGACTACATGATTAAATTATAACATTAGTTGTAAATGTCAAAGTCATGAAAAACACATTTTGGCATTGTGAAGGCTTACACTACCTAGTTATAAGCTATTGAATAGTCCTAGGCTATGTCCTAGGTAATTTATTTGGTAGGTCTAAGTTAGGCTACTTAGCTAGGCTATTAGCTAGGTTATTACCTAACAAGTAACCTACTAGCCTATTAATTAGGCTAAACTAGATAGGTAGTTTAAGCCTAGCTTAACCTATTAGTTATGTTAGGTTAGGTATGTAGCCTAAGTGTAACGAATAGGTTAAGTCATCAAATGAGTACGGCTCATTTGACTAAGTGTCAAATCATAATGGTTAATTTGACTAAATTTCAAATCATAATGGTCAATTTGACTAAGTGTCAAATCATAATGGTCAATTTGACTAAGGGTCAAATTAGGATGGTCAATTCGATTAAGCCCTATCCATTCAATATGGCCATTTTGATGGACATTTGTCCATTTTGACCAAATCTTGGGCTTGACATTTAGTCAAATAAATCACTTTAGTCAAATGTACTCGTCAAATTTAACATATGTTTTTCATGCCCAAACCTTTAATCAAAATGCACATACCCTTTAATCAATGTGGACATTTCAATTAAGTTGGCCTTTTGAAAAGCCATGATTTCTTGTAGTGATCTTCTTGATCATGGTCTTGCTCACATGACTAAAGTGACAATGCCAAATTTCCAAGCTTTGAACTTCATATGATGATGTATTAATCCCCAATGATGCAACAAAGTTGACTAATGATGTAGGTAAAACAATCTTGATGTTCAGCTAAAACATCATGTTCTTCAAGTCCCCTTGCATAATTATCTTCCCATTTTTTTGCATGGTACAACCAAGCTTGTCATACGTAGTATTGGTTCCTTTAAGTGAACTTTCAGAACGTTCTCTAAATTCACATTACAGAAAATATCTTACATGTCCTAAAAGACATTACTAATTGTTAACGGGATTTTTCTCTATGCCCATTAATTCCTACTTCCCAACTTCTTCAATTACAATTTTGAAATAACAATAAATACATCTAAAATTTAAAAATCTATGTACAATCCCACATTGAAATACACTTTTCTTGCTATAGTTTCAAGAAATTAGAATTGGCGAAGAAGGATCACTTCAATGTTCCAAATAAAAGAGAAAACACAATGATCTCAAAGTTTAAAATTATGAAAAGTTGATGCAAATTTCTTTTCCTAAATTTTGAACATGTACAAAAAATTCAATGTTAACAAGTATTCCGGCTTGTAGTGAAAATACCAAACTATATTAAGAAATTAAAGTTTGTACATTAGAGATTCAGAAAATAAGTATGGAAAGTAGAGATCTGATAGTTTTCATTTTCTACCATCCTTCCTTTATATTGGGTCCATTCACAATTGGGGTATCAAAAAGGAATGTTTAACTAAAAAAAGAATTTAATGAACAATTTTAGATTTTCATAGTGTTTAGTATATTATCGCTCTCTCACTACTTACTGTGATGTTGATTATGATATTGACCTTGAAGACAAAAAGTCAAGGAGTGGTTACATGCTATTTTTGAACAATGGTCCAATGAATTGAGGAAATCGCAAACAAACTTGCACTATTGGTCAACCATTGAAGCTAAATACATTACTAACTTTGTGGCAATGACAAAAGTTGTTTGGATGTGTCACCTTCTATCTTATCTTGGACTTCCACAACTAAATCCCACACCTTTGTTATCTAACAATCAAAGTTACATTTGTTGAATCTAGAATCATGAGTTTCCTAGATGCACCAAGCACATTGACATTTAGAATTTCACATTGTTCAAAAAAAACAACTTGCAAAAGAAATCAACATGTCTTATGTTTCTTCCAAGCACCAAATTGTAGGCATCTTCACCAAAGGCTTGTTAACAATCAAATTTCAATGACTACATAGTCTTCTTGGACGTACTTTAATTAGAGTGAGAAGATTAAAAAATTTATTCACTATCGAACTAAGTGGAAGTGTTGAATAAGTTTAGTTTTAGTTCATCAATGAACAATGAACTCAATGAATAGCTTTTAAAAACTCTTCAACTACTACTACATTACAACTTTGCATCCTACATTACTATTATGAGAAATTGGCCATCAACGTATGATTATCTATCTTCTTTTTGCACATAGAAAAGGAACAAAAAGTATATATATATATATATATATATATATCATATATGAGCAACATGTCAAAAAGTGCTGGAAAGATGTTTTTAACACACATGATGCAATAGATGTTGTGTTTTTAATGCACTTTAGTTGTATAGATGCATAGCATAAACTTGAATAAACTTGCAGATTTTGTTGTTTTAATTCAGACTATCAATGTGTAAAAGCATCTACCCATTTTAACATTAACATTTTAACTCAAATGATTGCTTCCTTTCTTCTAACTTTTGAACAAGTTGTGTTTTACCAATCTTTTTCAACTTGGAACTAAGGTTTGTGTGCTCATAAAAAAAAAATGTAACATAATCCAACTCCACAAGTTGGGGCACCACCATTCATTTTCATAAAGATTATAACTTCAAATAGTCCATCCCATTATTTTTTTATGGCAAAACCCATGATGTTGTAGGGTAAAATTATCTAGATCTTAACATCTCCAAAAGCACGCCTAGAAGAATACTACCAATGTTCTTATGCACCTTGTATTTGTACAATGTTGCAACTCTTTCCATGAGGTTGATATTCGTCAAGCAAATTTCATTTTTACAAAAACAAGTTCCATACTTGACATATTCATCAACTCCATTTTGCACCTTTTTAAGAATGGACATTCATGTGACAAAATTGAACGTGTTCTTCCCTTTAATTTTTCAAGTAGTATCTAATGATGCTAATGTATATGTACATGCTAACTTCCTTCGACAATTTGCAATGGACATGATGTCCTAATGAAGCAATAGTCAAATCATCCTGACCCAAAGTTTTTTTATTAGTTTGATCAAAGCTATAACATTGAAAATATAAATCCTACACACCATTTGGAGATAATTTGGAAATCTACCTCATTTCTCCAAAGCATATAATCCTAACACACCTATGTCCTCTATAAACCTCACCATAATAACCAACATCTCTCCAAAGATGTTAGAACATCCAACATTAATTGGAATGCTAATGTCCAAAAGTTTTTTTCATCCTTCAATTTCCTCTTGCCTTTGTCTCTTACAAAAGCTATTAAAAAATACATGATCCTCAACCATAAATGAATAGAAGACCTAATTTGGGTCTAGATTTTTTAATTTTGAGGAGGGGGGGGAGGGGGAAAAGAAAAACAAGAAATGGTAGGACCGTCAAAAAGAAAAAATCCCTCCCCCCCCTCTTCTTCAAAAGGAAAAAACCAAACGCCTCATTAGTGCACATTGGGCTTTCAAATTGGGTGAATGAAACTTTTCTTTACAAAACTGTTTGTCACTATTTTTGGCATGGGCTAATGGAAGGTGCACAAATTGTGAGTAGTTAGTTAGTCTATTATTTACCATTTTGAATTTGATGAAGGGATACCTACTTTAATGTTGTAGGACACATGGCAAGGTGTATCCATTTTTTCTATAGGGTTGCCAATCTTATGCCCCATACTTTCAAAGGGGAGACCCATGTTGAGTGTCGAGATCATGATCTCGTCTTTCTTTGTATTTTTGGTTATTTTTCCTTCAAAGTGACCTTCACTCAAAAACAACCTTTTTTCCACATTTAGTATTCATGTTCCAAGGTCCTTCTCAATTGTGAATTCCCAAATAACTATCAAAGGTGCATGCAAAATTTACTCCATTGCAAACCATCGGAAGTGGACACCAAATTCAATTGAACAACTATAAGAAATTGAAATGTGTAGAATTGAGAATGTCAAAAGTATGGAGATGAAGAAGAATGAAAAAAAAACAAGTCAGTTAAACGAGGTAAGGTTTTGTTGCACAATTATCAAAAGTTGGAAATGTTCATAAACAACAACAAGAGGCATTCTTAGTCCTAAGTCCTAACCCATCTTATGAGTAAGTTTGTGTTAGGGTTTAGGGTTTAAGGTTTTAGATAGCCACATTAATGTTTTCATAAATAAATTTATTATTTGATCAACACATACACCTTCAAGGTATTGTAACAAAATATCGGGCTTCGATATGTACAAATGATGACTTGTATTTTGAATCCATTCCCCATGAATGAAATATCATTTATTTGTAATTACTAGTTCCAAAAAATCAAAAGAATTCCAAATTAGTGATGTGAAAGAATTTAACCATTTGAAAATGTGACCAACAAAAAAAATCAAATGTGATGTCATTAACAACACAAACAAATATTGTTCCTACCAATCCTTTTTTTCTTTTTTTTTTGGGGACAAAAAATCGCCAAATGATAACATTGCCTCAAATTTCGGGCAAAAATTCCCCTTTCTCTCAAAAAGAATTGGCCAAACTTCCTCCTATTGTGGGGAGCTTGTGACAACCAATCTATGCACTACCTACAATTTTAATGATCTTGTACATGTTATGCTTAAATGTTGAAATTTTGGAATATTAAAAATGGGACTATTAGTCTTTTTTTGTTGAAAAAATTAAATTTTTTTGACATAAATGTCAATTGTGAGTGACAAGTATGATATATCAATGCACATTTCCAATACATCAATCTGAAAATGTGTATTGAAAATGGTAAACATTATTCTTACTGGATGGAAACGCATTAAGTTCAAATCATCCATTATGCTAAACCCTAATTTGTAAAGGACCTAGATTGTATGAGCTGCTTTTCTCCCACAAGCACTATTCTCATTTAAATGGCATGTGGGGTTGAAAGCCTTCATCACACATGCAATCTTCTTTTTGAATTTGTCAACCATACTTGAGAATATTTTTTCCCCCAAATTGCTCAAACATTTGGACAACTTATGCCTTGTAAAAATGGTCTTGACAAAGTCCATCTTTTGAGAATTCTATATAAATTCTAGGTTTGATTAAAAGGAATTTTCTCTCCTTCAATAGGAATATTAGTATTTTAATTTTAAAAAATAAAATTGAAAGAAAAGCTATCTCTCTTTATGTGATTTTTTTTGGACAAATTTTGTCATCTTTTTCACAAAGAGTTGGGAAAATCTTGGAAAAGTATATCTCTCTCTAGTATAAATTCAACTAATTTTGCTAATTTCCGGGAAAACATTACCAATTTTTTGGTATCATAGAATTGAATTAAATTTTCTTTATAAAAAAAAAACCCTACTACCTGGTCTCTTTGTATCCCCCTATTTGTTGTTAGGAAAATAAAATTAGACCCAACTAAATAAATAACTAAATTAAAGGGGAAAAAAAAAAAGAAGAATATACGAGTATATATATATGTTCATAGAATCTGGGGACCTCAAATTGGGACCCAGTGAAAACCCCTCGATTACCTTTTGGGGACTCCAAATTGGGGAGCCACTGCCAATTGGAATCTGCTTTTGAGCACCTGAAAGTAGGACCCCGAATTGGGATCTCCAATAGCAACACACGTGGCAGTCGGCGAATCTCGGCGTTCGCACGATTGGTCTATCTACCTACCTACCAATTCGTTCTCCAACGTGTCCTGAGTACGGGGAACCCAGTGCAGGAGCCTGTTCTCGTACGCTCTCAAGACCGTTCCCAATGTGTCCCTTTGCGATGTGCACGAGAGCGAGAGAGAGAGAGAAGTGGGAAGTGGGGGAGAAGGGTTGTTTCTGAAGGGTTTCTGTTTGTTTGGCTTTTTTTGGTTTTTTTTAGTTTTTTTTTTTTTTTGTCGTTTCTGTCTTACAATACTCTGTCTGATTTTCGTCACTGTGTTGTAATAAATTCAATTTTTTTTGGTTTTTTTTTCCTAATTTTCTTTCTCTCCATTTGTGTCTAGACTATCTATTCTCTCGACTTTGTGCAAATTGTGGCTCGTGTGTGCGTGAGAGAGAGAGAGAGAGAGAGAGAGAGAAGGAGGAGGAAAGAGTAGACAACTTACTGGAGTGGAAGAGAGGGGAAAACGATCGATGAACAACACCTATTTTGCAGAAAGAAAATGTTCTTGTGTTTGTTTTCTCACAGGAGAATTGCTTTCTTTTTTTTGTTCCTCAAGAAGTTTGTAGACGACTGAGAGCGTCTTTTCTTTCCTTTCTTTCGTTTCTTTGTTTCTCTTGCAATAATTGTGTGGCGATATCTGTCCAATTTCAGAAAAAACAAGGAAACCCTGACGAACGGACGAGGGCGAAGAGAAGAAGAAGAAGAAGCGAGGATGCAATTTTTTTGAGCTCTGGAACAAGAAGAAGAGCGCCTGAAGAGCGAGCTTGCCGGGATATTAATAGGTATGCCAGCACTTACTTACTTACTTCCTCTTGAAGAATTTTCTTCTTCGTATAACGGGAAGATGATCATGTTGCAGAAAGTATTCTTCTTCCAAGGTGCTGTTCTGATGTGACAGACTTTACAGTCAGTCACAGATGTGTAAGTAATATTTCTTGCAGTGTTGTAATAACAAAACAAGTCTTGCTGGTTGTTGTTGTTTCGTCCTTGGGCAGCAGATGTGTCAATAATGTCGATGAGATTTGTTCCAGGAAACAAACATTCGACTTAAGAAGAAAATCTGCCTTGTTTGGTGCTCTCTGATGTCTGGTCATGTCAGATCCATCCTCTATGTTCTGACTTTTGTGGTCTTTGATTTTGTTTCTAGGTGAACTAACTGACCAGGGGCCAGGCAGGCGTGCACACACTAATGGCTCAAGTACAACAGGATGATGATGTGCAATATATGGCCAATGAGTACATGGGGGAGGATTTAGAAGATGATGCTGAGGCTTTACTGCAAGCGATTTACGAGAGGATTTCATATGACACTGACTCCGACAATGAGAATGATGTGGTGAGGGTGAGGCTAAACCCTACCTGGTCTTTTCAAAAGCCTGCGTCAGGTCATCCGCTTGGCTGCTGGCTGGTTGTCTACCATCTTCTTTCATCCTTCCTTCTGCCTCATTGATTGCTGCTTGTGTGTGGGGCTTTTGCCAGAAGGTAGGGTTTCTACATGACCAAACTCTGGTGCTTTACTTTGTGTGCTTTAGGAAGGGCATCATGGTAGCTACTACCTAGATCTGTGTAGGACAGTGTTCATCACTCATTTATTTATTGGAATGTCCCATTACAGTCAAATTACAAAAACTGACATCTGCATGTTTGTTGAAGTCAAGAAATGTGAATGTGATCTCACTGCACACACTCACTGGCAACATGGCCAAGTATTTGGTTTAGTGTGTGATTTGGATTCCCTCCCCCATTATATGCATTCTTCAAGGTCAAAGTTTAAGGAGTTTTAGCAAGGCCAGAGCACAGCTCCTTTTTAGAACTAGAAAGATATGCAACCATTTCATGCCAACGACCTATGACCATGTTCTGTTGGATGGGTTAGATTTTTTGTGTTGCTATGATGGAGTCAGTTGGGAGTGATGTGAGCATAAGTGCTTGAAAAATAGAGCAAGATATAATTTCAGGTGTCCTCAGTCCATAATTGAAAGGTCTATCCTGTTTGTTGCTATCTTATGTTGCAAATAGGTAAGCAAGGTTTCTGATACGACAGCTGTGCAAGCTAGGCGTGGGAAGGATATTCAAGGTATTCCATGGGACGAGATGCAATTCACCAGGGAGAAGTACCGAGAAACTCGGTTGCGGGAGTATAAGAACTATGAAAACTTACGCCAGTCACATGATGAGCTTGAGAAGGTATACATGCATAATACACACTACTGGGCTTTGTAGAGGCTGTTTGTAACCATTTTACTAAAACTGTGTTCAATGCAGCTAGTTTTTTGGTGACTGCCTTTCTGAGGACTTGGTATCTGCACAGTATACTTGACTTGTTTTCCCTATGCATGAAGTGTATAAGGCTCTCTTGGAAACACTGAAATAAGACCTGTGTGCAGTACAAAAATCTTTAAGAGTGTAGTGTACAACTGTTTTGTAATCACTTAGTCAATTTATTATGTAGACACCATCCAAGTGGAGGTAGACATAACACTAGGGATTCAAACATTTCTGCTGCAGAGTTTTGAATTGGTATTTGTAACACTTCAATCTACTTTGTGTACTGGTTCTCTGTATCTTATGGAGTTATCTGCTGTATGTCTTGACAGAACTGCAAATCTGTTGAAAAAGGAGGGAACTTCTACCACTTTCGACACAACACAAGATCCGTGAAGTCCACAATTGTTCATTTCCAGGTCAGACAACTGATAAGTTGGTGAAATGTGTCAAATGTTTATATTGATTTCTGTTGTTTCAATAGTTGGCTTGAGAGGACAGTAGGAAATTATCATAGGCCATGTCACACAGTCCTTTCACCTTTTCTCAGCTCAAAAATGTCCATATTTCTGGCACCCAAACTGTTGTATTCTCAATGATCCCTGGGATACTGAATTCAGTTGATTTCCTTTTCCTTGATGGCAAGTGACAGCTGAGGAACTTAGTGTGGGCAACATCAAAGCATGATGTGTATCTAATGCATAACTTTTCAGTCATGCACTGGTCACCTCTGACCTGTAAAAGTACCGAGGTGCTCAATCTTGCTGGACCTATTGTTCCTGCCGTTGAGGTACATCTACGTCTCAGTTCTCTGTTTCTGTCCCTGTGTTCTCATGTCTTTTTGCCCTTGATTCTTACATTCAGGTTCTTGAATTCATCTACAGATGACTGAAACTGTCATGTTAGTAGGGGGAAAAAATCAATGATGTAACTTATAAAGTACTAAAACTGAGACACTTTGCATCAGTCATGTGTCTATGCAGCACAAATGTCAAAGTCTGTTTGCTGATCTATGAAACCTTGTCATCCCATTTCCTCAGTTGTGCTCAAGTAAGACACTAAAGCTTTAAAATACACACCATAGGAAGTTTGGAAGTGATTTAACACAAATTGACAAGGTTGTGAGCTTGTAGTAAATGTTTGTAACGATGTCAACAAGTAGTTTTGTCAAAGTGGACTTTAGCTGTAACAGCTTAGCCTGTGTAGCCAAGTGTTATCTGTTGCACTTCTGTATTGATAGCTGAGGGGATTTGAAAGTCAATTTAAACTGTGATGGTATGGAAACAAAGACAAGAGGTTAGTTACGTTTTGCTGTGGGATGACAAGAACATGTGGCTTCATGTTAGCATTGTTCATCAAAGACATCTGATGCAATGCAGTGAAGAATTGTTTTACTTCAATGCATCACATAAAAATTGCAAAAGACAATTGACATTCAGGAAGATTATTATGCTAGAGGATGCTGGCCTCTCGATTTTGCTGCAGTAATCCTCCCTATGTTTTTACTATGTACCTATGTTTGTCATCTCCTCAGTTACTTGACCTTCAACTGAATCAAACCATCAGTAGAATTTTTGTCTAATGCAGCTGCTTTTTCCAGGGGTCATAATTGCTTTTAAGCACTCTTCAAAAATGGGTTTGGAAAGTGCAACATGGCAACTAGTGAAGCTTTCAACTGGGGATTGAGGAATGGATTTGTATGTACCTGCATTGCAAATGTGCAATGAGCTAGCTTAGATGTGGCATAAATAGCAACACACACTTGATTGGAGGGTGAATGGCTGATCTGAGGGCATTACAGCAAAGTAGGGGTTACAAAATGGTTTAAATTAAGGAGTCCTTGTGTTAGAGAGGGACATAAGTGGTTAGATCGTGCTTTCATCCAGAGCACAAATAAACTTTTTATCATGGGACTAAAATGCTGTCCAAAATGTGCAGATGAGAAGGCATCCATCAGCATATCAGCAAGAGCTGGGCCGTGTCCAGATGAGCACTATGTGTGTGAAGCGGAACCTTCTTGTTGCCGGTGGATTTCAGGGTGAGATGGTTTGCAAGGTGAGTATCATGACAGTCATGATGAGAATGTCCTTTTGACATCTGGATAAGCATCATGTCTGCAGTAGATGGCTCCTTGCAACATTTAGATTATTCACAGTGCATATGCTGTAGAGGTCTAACTTTCATCATGTCAACTAGCAGTTTTTGATGAGAAAATGGGATACATATAGATATTGTGCATAATGATTTCTTGTCTTTCTCAAATGACCTCGCCTAATCCTTTTAGGCTGAGCTTGTAACAATCTATCACTTGGGGTATTGTTCCAATATGTTAACAAACTCAAAAGATCCAAAACATTTAGAGATTATTTGTTTCATCAAATAAATTGTACACTCTAGTGTATATTGCATATGATGAATGATCAAGAGCCTGATGTATGAAACTTCATACATTTTGTGCTTTGTGATGTTGAACACAGAATCTGGACCAACCTGGTGTATCCTATTGTGCAAAAATCACCCATGACGAAAATGCCATCACTAATGCAATTGACATCTATGATAACTCAAGGTTTGCTCTCACATTTTGGCCTTCACCAGAAGTTCTTGCTCCTAGCTATTTGTTCTGGATGGTTTACTGAGGAGGGTTGCAAAACTTTGCTTTGGTGTGTGAATCACTTGTGGTATTCTGAAGCATTCTGATTAATAGAAGTTGTCCAGTGGCAAAATCCAAGTTTGTTTCTTATCAATCTCCAGCCAATCAGGATATTAAAGAACTGTTACAGTACCCTCGGTAAGAAATCTGGGATATCTAAAAATGTGGCCTCATGAATGTAAGAAACCATGGTCATTTCTCTCAGTGTGCTTCATGTACCAACTGAGATGTTTTGTTCTGTTCATAGGTGGCTATTATTCCTTAGTCTCTTGCACTGCTCATGCAGTTGGTCTGCTTTGACACACTACTGGCCTTGTATGGTATGTGGTTGTATTGCAGTGGAGCTGTGCAACTCATGAGCTCCAATAATGACTCAGTGGTCAGAGTTTTCGACTGCAATGATTTTTCTGTTCTCAAAAGCTTCTACTACCCATGGGCTGTAAATGTATGGTGTAATTTTACCTTCTCTTGTAGTTGTTATCTGGCTCTTTATTTCTGAATGAGCTATGGTTATGGATCAGAGCTCATACTTCTATTTTATGACCTCAAGACCATTTAGTTCCACCCTTTGTGCTAGCAGAAGAGTGTTTCAAGGTTTCAGGCTGTTGGATATGTAACATAACCATCTGAAATATGAAGCTGACATTGATTTTTTTTTTCTTTTGTCATTTTGTTTGTTTTGAGTTGACCCTCTAAAGCCCACAGCTCCTCTGAAAACTAGCCATCAAAGGGAGTATACATGGTGATAGCAGAATAGCAATAGCAGCAAAAACTATTATATAGATATTTCCATGTCATCTTTCACAGGACAGCATCACAAATACAGTGTTGTGATGTTGCAGCACACATCTGTTAGTCCAGATAGCAGAACAGTGATTGTGGTGGGGGATAATCCAGATGGACTGCTGTCTGACAGCCAAACTGGCAAGGTAAATATACTCTTCTCCAGCATTCTGTGAGGGTTCTTGTTTGCCACAGATGCCCATGCTCAGCAATCTAACAGAGGCAAACATCTGACCAGCATTCTGTTAGAACATGTGTTAGTCACCACTCCCAGCTACATCACAAATACACAGGGAAAGCCAGCTGTCTTGTGGTCCACAAAAGGAGGATTGGTAACTGATGTACATGGGGAACTGAAAAGTTATGGTCCTAACCAAAATTTGTACCAGCTAATTGACAGGGATTCTGTTGAAATTGTAGGTGATTGCAACTTTGAAGGGCCACTTAGACTATTCATTTGCATCAGCATGGCATCCAGATGGTCGATATTTTGTGACAGGGAACCAAGATACAACCTGCCGCCTATGGGATATTCGAAATCTGGGGTCCTCACTAGCAGTTCTAAAGGGGCGCATTGGTGCTATTCGCTCCCTCCGCTTCACTTCTGATGGACGTTTCATGGCTATGGCTGAGCCTGCTGACTTTGTGCATGTGTTTGACACCAAGCAGGACTTTGCAAAGTGTCAAGAAATTGATCTCTTTGGTGAAGTGGCAGGCATTTCTTTCAGCCCTGATTCTGAAGCTCTGTATGTGGGAGTTGCAGACCGCACCTATGGCAGCCTTCTTGAGTTTAACCGGAGTCATTCTAACTCCTACCTCAACTGTCTTCTTTAAATTCCAGGCACCTTGTGTTTTTCTTTAGACACCTGCATCAATTTTATGCATCCCTGGTTCTGTGGGATGTATCCAAGGAGCCAAGTACCATCATGAACTTGTGAATCCCACTAGGCAGATCCAAGTCCATATCCCTGGTGAGCTTTGAAATCTCTGGGTGAACAGTTAAGGGTTTTGATTGTTTGCAATGAACCATAGGGTCATTTGTGTCAGTGAAACTCTACCAAAGAGAAAGAAGGGCTTTGGGTGAGGCTGGTTGTGACATGCAGGTCTGCCTGATCAGTGTCCTCAGCACGTTTAGGGTATAGCGACACGTGGCTGAGGACGTGTTGATGACAAGGTCACAAAGGATTTGCAGACCATGATGAGTACCCTAGTTGCTACTCAACTTGTACCTATGTCTTGTGAATAGTTCAGAAAGATAGGAATCTTTGTGCAAAACTCTCCCCCGCCCCCAACTACAACCAGGAGGTATCTACTGTCCAGACTGAATTCTCCTCTGTAGAGTCAGTGTCAATCCATGCAGCATCTTGTGATCAGGCCAGCCAATGGGGTGACACTGTAGGTAGATTGCTACCAAAGGTTAGATGTGGTAGAAAGAGGTTTGTGCAGAGTATGTGGTTTGGAGGTGGAACGCCTGAGAGGTTTGTGTTTGGTTGTTGGTGTTGAAAGAACCTAAGGAACGCCTGAGAGGTTTCTCTTTGGTTGTTTGTGTTGAAAGAACCTAATTCATGTAACACTCGTAATTCAGTTTGCCAGTAACATTCTGTTTCATTTTTCTTGCAGCTCAATTCAATGCATACTGATTTGACACTCTTATCTAGAATAAAATAGTGTGAGACAATCATGATCCTTGACTCATAGAGGCTTGACCTTATGGTGAATGTATAATAAGTAGAATGTTAGGAGGTTGTGACTAATATAGAATGGCCATAAATAACTTTGGATGCTAAAATGCTTGTTGATCTACTTTCTTTCTTACAAATTGCAGTTTGAGAACACAGTTAATATCTGGTTCATGTGAAATTTGTGTCCTTTGTAGAGCACCCACTCTCTGGGATGAGACCTGAGACCTTGTCATAAGCCTAAACATATGGAGAGCTCAAGGCTGTAAGAGTGGAAGGGATTGTAGGCATGTATGAGAGAGCAATTTGGGGTCCAAGTTTTTGATCCCTGCTACATGTATTGTACAGTAAGGTTGGACATATTGCCATGTTGGCTTGTTCTTTAATGGTAATGTATGTCATGGAATATTCATTATTTAAATGTTCTTAATATAAGGTACATGTGTGATATACTTATTTGCACAAATTTGGTAGCTATGCACATTTATGTACACAAAGATGTACAAATAACAATGGATGTGTGGGTGAAATCATGAATCGATAAACCAATATGTTTTTTAATTTTCAAAGGACTAATAGTCCTTTTGTTTGAAAACACTTTTTTATAGAAAGGGTTTTTTAATATTTTTAAATTAATATTTTTACTTATTATAATCTTCTCGATATATACACATGTTCTTTGTCAATGATTTTTTTCAAATGTAAGATTTTACACTAGGTTTTTATGTTTTGTTTTGAAAAATATCATAATTTTCAAATCATGCCAAAACATGTTAACTACTTTAAGATTTAGTCTTTTGTATTATAAACTAGAACTTTGTTTTATACATCATCTACATTGCATCACATCTACATGTCATAAAAGATTTGTAAACATCAAATAGATCCGTTTTTTTTTTAAACATTAAATTATAGATTCCTTATATTTTGAATGTTTTAATAGTCCTTATTATTACCAAAAAAATAAACATTAAAGAGTTTGTATTATGAAAATCAAGGGTCCTCTTGTGAAACTAATAATGTTTGATAGAGCACTTGTTCAACATTAAAGGTCTTTTGTTCAAATCAAAATTCAAAATTGAAATATCCAATGGCTCAAGTTAGATTTCTCAACATCCATATTAGTCGTAAAGCACAACTTGCTATGATTAACATGCCATTAAAGTGACATCACATACGCATATTTTTTTTTAATATAGTTTTGAACATGGTTTTACATGGTTTTTGGCTTAGTGTTTTACGATTTTACATGTATGCCAATGGGATGGCAATCTAAATCATGAGGATTGTTGCTCATGATGAACCAATCATGTATGTATCCCTTATATATATATTGTTAGAGCTCAATTTGGTTTGGTGCATATGTTTATTTTATAAATCATGCATATGATGTCAATTACTTGAAAGCAAAGTGAAAAAATAAATCATGGTTGTTAACTTTCTTTCATTTTATAATTTCAATAGTAGTTTAAATTGTTTAAATATTCATCAAGGGATTATTTGGATAGGTTTGCAAGTAAAGTGTTCTTTTTCAAACGGCCCTCAAATTCAAACTACTATTGATCTTTGCTATGCAAGGCAACCCTTGGCACTTTAGGTTCAAATTCCTTCACCAAGAACTTGGGCGATGGATCAAGAAGATTCAAATGTTCTTGAACCCCTATTATAACTTATGTGTTCAATCAATCACAAGGTCATTGGCTACTCATTTGTGCCATTGATTCAACCAAGAATTTTGCATTAGGTTTAGAAAAATACTCTCAATAGGTTTGATAACATTCCATGATACAACTTGGAGAATGAGTTGGTTGATTTCAAAATCAACATGAAACATGAGGTTACAAATGTTCTCACCCCTTTCCTAAGTTTCATGCATTCTTATGAGCACAAAAACACTCAAAACATGTTGGGTTTTACACTTGATCCCATATTTATTTAAAGGGCTTGAAGTGGGTAATATCTTATGTTGCATAACCATGAGGGTTGTGCAAAAGTATGATGAAAAATCATCAATGCCTTTATTCTTTTGTTGTGCCAACCAATGTTCCTTGGCAATTGTTGACATCAATTGCAAATATTATATTTCTATGAATAATTTTGACCTTTTTGAAATTAAAACAAATTTTTTTGAAATTTATTGTGCATTTACAAGATTGATGCCCAACACTATTGAAATTAACAAAGTCATACACATGAAAACATGCACACAAATCCCCCCCAAAACCAAAACCTCGTTTCCATTGAACTAGGTTCCAACCACAAATAACAAACTACAAGAAACTAATGTCTTGCAACAAATACCTAACAACTATCATGTGCTACAAGATTGACACCAAATTGTTAAATCTATGATCAAATGGGACATAAAGTGGTAATGTAATCCATGAAAGGAATTTGGTTCCAAACATTATGAAATTAATAGGCCAAGTGCAATGTGAACCTCATCATTAGTCACCTAGATGTAATCCTTTATGTTCAACCAAATTACAACCTTTCTTGAATCATCCATTGTCCCAATCAAAAACATGTCTATGTCCTAGTATTGAGGCCTAACACAAAACAACAAAACAAATACATTTGGTGCATCATCAACACACCCAATCTACTATCGGAGCCTCCACAAGTGGTGGTGTAAAATAGCCCATATGCCATCATCTTAAAGAATGGTCACAAACAACATGGTTGTTACACCTCATGATTTTCCACATAACATGCTTCGCAAATCTAGTGGGATTATGGCCAATGATGGATCCACTTTGCCATTCACACATGTGGAAGGTGACATGGTACATAATTTCACACATGGTCTTTCCATATTTGACCATCCTAACCTACTAATAAAAAACCCCATAAGCTAAAAAAAAATCACACATCTAGAATGACACAACCAATTGTCACATTCAATGTGGTAGGTGTTATTTCTTGTAAATAAACATAATCTCTTAGTTCAAACCCTTGAACCTTAAATCATACTGTAAAATACTTCAATTTTGTGTAATCGCCAAGTTTTCCAGTGCCATGTTACAATCTCGGTAGGTCACCCCCTGTCTAGCTAATGACTAAAAATGGAAAACTTTGGTCACAATATAAAAAGGTCACCCCTTGTCTAACTAATGATCAAAAATGGAAAATTTTGGTCACAAACTAAATAGGTCACCCCCTTGTTTAGTTTGCGATTGCAAATGGAAAACTTTGATTACAAGTTAAACATGTCACCCCTATGTCCAGCTTGTGATCGAACATGGAAAACATCGATTGCAAACTAGACTAGTCCCCTATCTAATTTGCAACTGAATATGGAAAACTTTGGTTGTAGTCGGATTGGTCCCTATCCAACTTGTGACCAAACGTGGAGATTGTCGGTCACAAGCTAGACATGTCACCAATCGGTCCAGCTTGTGATTGAATATGGAGAACTTTGATCACAAGTTAGCTAAACAAGTCCCATGTCTAACTTATGACCAAACATCTCCATGTTTAATCAATTGCTGCATCAGTCCCCTATCCAATTTATAATCAAAAATGGAAAAGTTTGGTCACAACATCAATAGTTCACCTCCTATCCAACTTGTGATTGAAAATGAAAAAGTTTGGTTACAAACTAGACAAGCCACCGCCGTCTAGCTTCGAATTAACCTATTTACTTTTGGTTGTAGAATACATGATGACATTGTTTAGCTTACAACCCAAAGTGAATAGGTTTGGTCATAATCTATCCATTTTTTGTTGTATTTAATCGGAAGACCCTAAACCTAATTGCAAATCACTAGAGTGCATGATTTCTAACAAAGAGGGTAATTGGAATTCAACACATGTGCCAATTGTCTTCAAGGAGAAAACATGAAAGAAGAGAATGTGAAACCTTTATAAAAGTGTCATTCCCACCTAGTGAACTCACTTTCTTCCTTAACATGTGAAGACTATTGTTGTGTGAATAATCACTACCTTACACTTGGAAGAAAGTGGTGGAATCTTGGGGGCTCGTGATATTTAAATTCTTCAATTGTTTGATAATTTGTGATCAGATTTCATCAATCTCTTTGATATTCACCATACCACTTTTAATAAGAACTTTAATTTACATTCTAAATATTTTAAATCAACCACATGTCAAAACCCTTTCCCTTTAGGCCTTTAAAACTAATAGTAAACATTATAGTAATTTAATAAATATAACAATTAAAGCAACTAGACTTCTTGGGACAAGATGGTAGATTCACAAGTGGGATGAATGCATTGACCCAATATTATCAATGGTTGGGCTAGGGCTTCCTCCAAAGAAGCAAGCGAAAGGCAATAGGAACAACCCAAATAGGGACATTTTGGAAGATGTTAATCAATTGGCACGCAATGGATGGCAGAGTATACCCAACTGTAGGCACATTATGTGGCAAGTCAATATGTTGATTGATGGCACATCGACAAATTTTGACCAATGCAAAAGCATGGCACTCATGTCAAAAACAATGCAACCCATTTTAGTAGTTATAGGGACCATCGTATGAAATCACAATTAGTGGATGTCAATTTGGCTATTTGGGGGACTCAAGAATTTAAATACAACATGGTGCCATTGTACATGGCCCAAATGGCTTATGTGGAAGTGGCTTTATGTGTTGATATGGATTGGTCAACCATCTTAACAAGCTCCCAAGCACAACAACAACCGAACTTGCATCATAGAATTTTGTGGTTGATTGAAACTTGACCCAACCCCCTTAGTGATCCATCTAAAGCTTCTAGATCCAAACAATCTTTAGTGCTACCCATTCCCATTAGTGTATCAATTAGAGTTGCAAGGACAATTGTAAAACACAGAATCATGGGCGAAGAAAGGTAAATGCGAAGCTATTGAATTGCGAGAACAATTGGAGCAATTGAATGTGAAAGTTAAAACCTTTGAGCGTAGAAATGAACTTGTAGGTCAACAAGAAACATTGTCATCCCCTTTGTTGAATATTGAACGACTCCAACAAGAGCTACTAAACACCAAGCAAAAATCAAAATGGCAATATGCAATGCAAAAAACATGGAGATCCAATATCACGATTGGAGAGCCACTTGCATTTTGGCTACACCTAGGAAGGTGCAGTTTGAATCTGAACTTGTACGAATTGATGTGGATTTTCAAAAAGATGGGGTTTTTTTAGCACAAGGACTAACATCATGGCCAAGGATTATTGAATTATTTCCTAAAAACCTACCTAAGCATGCAATAGGAATAATATCATATATTGGCCCAACACCTATACTTAAAGTGGGAGTACAAGTCAACCCAACCCACACATGGGTGAAATGGGTTTCTTTGGTCAACACTTCAAGCCTTCACATATGATGGCACCACCTGCCCAATTTGCTTCAACCCATATGGGCTTTAGAGGGGGGTGGGTTTTGGGCACATGTCCCGACATGTACCATCCTCAATGCATCATTCCTTTCATGGTGTAATGTAGGCATTGTGTTGTGTTGAATGTCATTCCATATGGGATTATATGCAATGTTCAACTTAGAACATTTCATGTCACTACAATGGGAATACCATGCTTAAAATGCATTCAATTTTTTAAAAAATGAAGGTGCAACTTGTATGGATATTGCAACATCGTCTACAATGTACATGCATAACATTTTGCGGTGACCTTTGTCAATTTTGAAAAAGACTATTATGGTGACTATAACCTATCGTGTTTTATACCCATACCCAAATGATGGATGTCAATATTTCTTTTGCCAAGTGGCAAAAGGATATTGAGATAAGGTATAAAAGCAATTCAACTTCAAAACACATCAAGATGGCAAGTGGTTCAACTCGCAAAGGGAGCTTGTTTGTATAAATGTTTTCAATGTGAATAAATTACCTAAGGATTTACAATAATTAATTAAAATACGCCTCCACTTCCATGGTTGACCCTTGTATGAGACGATTCAAAATTATTTGTTCAACCAAATTGCCCCCATATTGACTCGCCCCCAAACTCCTTGATAGACTCAAATGTGAGTCTAAAATGAAAATAACGAAAAAGTAAGGAGTTGGGGCACGCTCCCTGGTTCGTCACACTTTGGGGGTAAAAAGGCGTGCTAGAGCTCCGGGGTGGGACTAAGAAGAATGATAAGCAACTAATCACTCACACAAACCTGCACAAAACCAAACAACAAGTTGGTTAGTGCATAATTGAAGCACTTTTGGTGCTAGGACGAACCACGGGCAAACTTGGACTCACAAAATTCACCACGGCCCAGATTTAGGGGAAGCCATCACCTTCCCCCTTATAATATACTATGTGCCTCTCCATGAGGCCCACATCTAAATGGCATTTTGTCTCGGGACTCCCAAATGGGAATCCCAAAATTCCCAAAATGGAGACTCCCGCGATTTTGGGGCCCCATAACTTTGTGTGCAAACCTCCGATTGAGATAAGGTCTAAAGCCAAGTTATAGCCCTCATCAATATCTTTTCAACCATATGTCGCACGCCACCTGCATGCAAGGAAATTGGGTCGATTCCCAACTTTTAATGGTCGGGAGTCAAACTGCCAATTTGACTCCCGTCCTTTCTTTTGGCCATAATTTGTGTTTTAGATGTCCAAATGGGTCATGCGAGCCCATTTTAGACATCTACGTTTCAATATCTTTCCAATGATATAAATAAATTTTCAATCCAATGGGTTTTGACCCTTGCATTCTCCCTCTGAAAATTCAAAAATCCATTGGGACTCCAACTCCCAAAATGGGAATTCACTTAGGAATGTGAAGGCTCATTCCCTCATACTCTTTTGCACTCCCGAGAGCATGAGATGTGACCCCCTGAACTTCCCTCTTGGCCCGCAACCTTACAAGCCCTTACTTTGGTCGCAAGCCCAAGGCTAGGGTTGCAACACATATGCTCCAACTCCTTTGAAGGTTAATATTATTTCACAACTTACAACAAATTTTAGCCCAAGATTTTGAAATCACAACATGGGGTGCTTCGAGATGATTAGTTATGCAATGGGGGGAAGTAGTAATAAGGGTAATGTGAATGAGAAACCATGTCACCATGAGATGTACATTCCCATGGCTTTTGAACCTTTCATGAAATATACTTGGTAGTATGGCATTAATTAATACCTTTTTAAGTTCTTCATTCCCCAAACTTAGTTTTATCAATTGTCCTTCAATGGTCATTATTTAACCAACAATCCTCTTATCCTTGGCAATAATATCAAAAACTTCATCCAATATTAAAACCTCCCCTAATTGATGTTCATAAAAATACACAAGGTAATCAACCTTTTCAAGTTGTAACATACCATAGTTTATTTCCTTTTTTAAAAATAATTCTTTTGTTACTTCTCCTATAGGCCATAGTTTTAATACTACATAATAAAGTTGTTCCTCTTCTTGTTCTAATGATCCTTCTTCCCAATCAAATTCATCATTTTATTTCTTTAGTTATAATGATGAATTAACATTGATATGTTTGATTGTACTATTTATGTTCCTTTCCTACAACCATTTATACTATTACTCCCAATTTTAATTTTCATACAAATCTAGAATCATGATTGTAGACCAAAATTCTTCTAATTGAATTATTTTAGACATGTATTCCTTACTCCCTCTTCTTTTCATTATATATTTAGAACCCATAAACCTAGGTGCCCAAAGCATATCACTTGGCATCCACTTTTTTATTAATGCATTAATATTAAAGACCTAGTAAATTCTCTTCTATCAAAAAACTAAATAGAATGATGTGTCGCAAAAATTTTCTTTATAAGAATTAATGTGATTATGCATACCATTATTGGTAGCCATCTTATATATTTTGTTAGTTTTGTAACATTAATAACTAATGATCTATGTTGTATACGCCACTCCTCCATACCATCATATAATATTTAATAATTAATTCTTGTATGTTTTCAAGTATTTTTTAAATTTCTCTATAAAATTACCCCATTCATCTAATTCTGGTGCATTCTTTGGTGTATATTAAGAATTTTGAAAATTTCAACCATAATTACAGTTTATTCTTAATCTTTGTTTAGATTCTTCTATAGTTATAATATCTTTCATCTATTCATCTTTTCTTTCAACAATAGTCATAATCTACCATTTTTCATAATGTCCTTAATACACATTATTATAATAATTCAAAAGTAACACTAATTTTGGCAAGTCTTGTTCATAATAAGTGAATAAATTTGGTAAATATTTGTTTGGCCCCCAAAATAGTCGTATTATTAACTCCACTGTTTTTCTTTTAATTTTATAAGCACCCATTAGGTCTATGTATCCATAAAATAATACCATATAAAATACATGAATTAAGCAAAATCCAAAATCTATTTCTTCTATTTCAACTTTCCCTTCTTCAATTTCCATTAATTAAAAGTAATGTGGAAAAATCTCATGTGGATTTTGAAGAAATTACATCATGTATCTTCAAATTTCTCCAACAACAAATTGAATTATATCCCCAACATGGTTGCCAAATATTAATGATTCATTTTGCAGGTTGTTAATCCTATTGAAATAAGTAACAATTTAATTACATGTATCATTACTAGGTTCTTGTCCTACTCCATTATAATGAATACCACGTAGACACATGAACTTATGGACATCATTCAGTGTATACTATCTCTAGAAGATTGTTCAATAGTATCCACATACAATTGTGATCACAACAAAAATGGAGAAAAAAACATTAATTACATTCCATAGAACCATGAAACTTTACAACGTTTTTCCTCCTTTCTTCCTCTCATCTCTCCTAAGCTTCCTATTCTCTTTAAAAGATTAGTTGAAACATGCCATCAATAATCACAAGAACCCCCTTAAGTCAATCAAAAGGTTTTTTATATTTCCTGCAAAACAATTATAATTGTTTAGCTATTTGGCAAGTTGACTACATTATGTTGTCATGTCGACATGCTGCCATATCAACTCGCCTACTATGTCATGCCAATTTGTTTTCCCTATCATATCAATTTGTTTACACATATTTTATTATCATATCGACTTATCTACACATACTTTCCTATCATATTGATTTGTCTACACATATTTATTGGTCCATTTTATTTTCCTAACATTGGGTTTCTTTGGCTCTTGGCCCACATCCAAATCTTGTGTGCAACTTCCATTTCTTGAGAAAAATGGTGCACACCTTAATAGACCTGAGGCCCACCATATCTAGAAATGAACTCCCAAAAAATGTTAAACCTATAAAAAAATAAATTGTGATTTCCTAGTCCAAGTTGTTTTCTTCAATCTTCAACACATATTTCCATGGATGGTGACATGTGAATGAAAGCACACTAAGGTGTAATAGTTTTAGGCACATATGGAGGTCCATAATTACTTTAAATAACATTACAAAAGCAATATGAAAACAAGACATTTTGAATCGCATAAGTCATTTCACAAATTATCATTAAAAATTCATTCTCGAAAAAATTCCAACCCTATTTTACCTTATGGAGTTCTATTTAAATTTGAAATATGAGCTTCTAAATTATTATTTTCACTAAAGAAAGGACTTAATGGGAACAAAACCACAATTCACGGTACATAAAAAAATTTGGTCATCAAAATGCTCTCAAATGTTTTTCCTTAATATCAATGTTACCACACCATATTATCATTGAGTCTTTTATTTAATAAAAAACATTATAGGAAGGTGCATGAAGTCCATATTCATTGATTATGGATTGTTGTAAGTTTTTTGGTATTTTTTAAAAAGTTTGTTCTATTATGACAATTTTAAAACTATTCAAAAAATTCATACAATATGATTATAGTATATATAACATTGTAGTAGATTGAATCCTTGGGTCAAAGCATGGTTGGGATACCCAAAAGGACTGTCTCATTTTATATTCATTGGACGCCTACACTTAAACATGTTAAAATTTGATGACACATTCATATTGAAAATTTGATTTTATTCATAGATAGATGCATTTACAAAGGTACTATTATATGCATAGAATGTCAAATTTGAACAAATTTAAAATTTCGTACCAAATCCTTGAAAAACATTCAAGACTTTGTTGCATGAAAAAAAAAAAAGTTCAAGGATTCATAAGGACTGTTTAAACAATTTTTTTTGGCCCAAGATTTTTGTCACAAACACCTTATATCTTAATGTGTGTAAAATGTATGAATATGACAAGAACCAATGCCCTATTGCAATGTTAAAAGCTTTGAAAAATCAAATTTCTGAGAATTTTGGACCATTGATAGAACATGGCCCACATTGGATAATTTTTATTATTTTCACTTTCATAAGTGAAAAAAATAGATACTTTAAAAGCCTACATAAAATTTGGAACAAAATTATTTCATTTGACATGAGAAAAAAAGGTGAAATGTAAGACTGGTCATGGGAAAAGTGAAGAAAAATGTGAATTTGGGAGTCCTAAGAGTGAGTCCTTATGTTTCAAAGGGGGTACCCTGATCATGCTTAGACCCCCTTTATTAGTTTAATCATTTTTATTTAATCACATAGCCAATTACAAATTTTAAAATCTTGCAAAAACAACCTTGTAACAACATTTAATGGAAAGTGTAGTGCATTTTCACCCATGTAATATCATTTTTGAACCCACATGTAATGTCCCCTTAAGCCCTAACCCTATCCCTAATTCGAGTTATCAATTTTGTTGAACCTAATGTAGAATTACAACCAAAACTAAACCTAAAAAACACCTACATCCACCAACCAAAATCTACAAGGCCAAACACATTTGGTGGTTCATTTTGATCATAACAAAAACAATATATTAATCATCACCCTAGTCTAATTGGCATCCAACAATCAATGGAGTAGTCTTGACAATCAAATCCAAAAAAAGTTTACAATATTGCCAATCTAGGTTTACAACTTAAACCGTGTTAAAACCTAATCAATATGTTTAGGTTGCAAGTCAAGAATCAAATGGGACCTACTCAATGGTCAAAATTGGTAGGTAGCCTTGTCCAATACCCAACCATTAACCACACCAATTACAAACCAAAACTTATTGAATAATCAACATATGTGGGAAGGTTTGTAGCCTTTCACATTGGGTTTTCCACTTAGTAGTATGCATGAGTTTTCAAGAAATCAACCCATGAATGTGTGTTTCTTTTAAGGTGTTGGCCAATGGCTCTCAACTTGACAAACCCCCCTTACCTCTTAAAAATAAATGACAATCAAACTGACATAATGACAAGAAATAACAAATTACGTGACAACATTAGTGAAGGGATTTTCACAACAAATGGGAAGTTAACGTGCATTAGTTCCCTCCACCTTGTAGGCCAACTTTGTTTGACTTATCACAACAAAATATTACAAAGAAAGAAAAGTTGATTGCATGTTCATCATGTCCTTGTTCATTGATGGCACAGCACACCACCACATGTGGGTTACATCTAGTTACATTTCCCAAAACAAGCAATTAATGTTGAAAATATATCAAAATTTTACCTTATGCATACCACATTCTTGCGCTGATGAAAAAGCCTATTAAAATTTTGTGCACAATGGACCTCCTCTCTAGGAATTCAATGGTGCATATGACATTCCATTTTAACTTTGTTACTTAAAGTGGCCCACTTTTAATGTGTTTTTACCCACCAACCTAGGGTATTGATATTTTATTTAAATACTTGCCTACTCCTATTATTAGTGCTTATGGTT
>Ga0116231_10003833_pt1 | contig 30863 bp, 31 predicted proteins | sample S1TSphgellanicum_2_FD_89695 | JGI IMG/M metagenome (GOLD analysis project Ga0116231, IMG submission 89695) | Host-associated microbial communities from peat moss isolated from Minnesota, USA - S1T2_Fd - Sphagnum magellanicum MG | ecosystem: Host-associated > Plants > Peat moss > Unclassified... | reverse complement strand
GTGGGTGTAGATAAGCATATAATAATCTTCCCAAAAACTTGGGCAAACCATTATACACAATCTGTGTCCTGAGTTTCTGTTGCCTTTCCAGAAGCAATGGGAAGACTCAGACATGATGTTGGCCAGCCAGACTTCTGTGCTAATGTTGCCTCTATACACATTAAACTTGCATTCTATTTTCAGTCTAGAGCTCATGTTGGCAGATAGAGAAGAAAAAGAGATATGCAGTCTTCTCTGACTATCACTACCAGATTCCGAAGTAGAACAATCTATTAAGTCTATCAATAATCTGCTTTTAGAAAATGTCAATGGGTGGATGCAACTCAAGAATGAAGCTATATATTTTGCAGGACAAGAACATTCACATCCCTAGATCTCCTCATCCACCATTAGCAATGAAATCAGGACAAGGGAAAGTTATATTTTGAAGTCCATAGAACAGTAAAGAATTGGACAAACCTTATAGCAATACGGAGGACACGGCACTTCACAATCTGAAGACAACGCAAGGAATCATGCCGCAGCTGAATCTCTTGAGCACCCCCACTTCCAAGTACAGCATCTGTGATGCTCAACTTTTGCAGTGACACACATTCCATCAAGGCACAAAAGAAAACATCATTCAAAACACCACGCCCCAAAGTCAGCACCTCCAGGTTCCTGCAACCACAAAGAAGAACATAGCTTACTTTTAAATGTGCTCCAGGAAAATTATCTGCTACATTGTGCCGGACCCTCACGGTGGACAGGTAAGTTCCTCCAGTTGTCTACTCTCTCTCACTCTAGGCCTTCAAGTTTCAGCAGAAACCCCAAATCCTTCCAATCCCGGCAATAAGGAAAGAACAACAACTGAACTCACCGCAGAGACCGCATTGCTTCTCGAACCAGGACATCATCCACAAAAGGGCCACCTAGATTGAGTTCCGTTGCTTTGGGATATCGCACACATAACAGCACAACTGCACACAAAAAAACAACTATAACTCCACAATATCTTCAAAATGTAGGTGAATCACACTATTGGGATAGGAAAGTTAAGATCACCATGTCTTGAATTTTGAGATAAGCTCAAAGTGAATCTCCAAAACATGTGAAAGGAGTTGTCAACACTTCATTCTCACACCTAGTGACTATGCAACTATAAAAAAAACATAGTCAATTTCCAAACCTTGATCAGGACTGACTTTTCGGCCTTCAAAGTTGAGTGACTTCCAGAAGTCTTCATGTGCACTTGCTGCCCGCCATTGTCGACAAACCATAGCTGCATGACAGAGTGCAGTGTCATCAAGAAATGAAAAGACCTGCATGTCCAGAAAACACCCCATATAAGTTTCAATTCTGAGATACATCTGCTGAAGACTGCTAAGATTCAAACAATATTACTCAAGGATGCCAGGGTAACAAGCATGTTACACAACTGTTACCCCGAAAGCAAAAGGTTTAACACAAAAAGTCAAATGCCCCTCATTTACCCTTAAACTGCCTTGATTCTGAATATGTACAGATGCGTACTTCACCAGCATCATCCATTAATGGAGCACAAATACCTACCTTTTAACTGTCCTGATGAACTCTCATGTCTTTTTGTTATAAGTACTGCATCATTTGATGTTATGGAAATCAGAATGACACAATACACCACATCAAAGAAAATTATCCACACAATATTGTCTTCCACACCTATTTGCTGAGGTCATTAACATGGTTGTATGTACAAGGCTAACCAACATTTGCCTTGATTATCCTCATGACTATCAGGACCCATTTCTTCATTCCCAAGAGGAAACATGGATCTCAAACCCAAAATTGTACCACAAAGGACGTTCAAAATGCAATTCAAGATTTGGCAATGAGAGGCTCCTCATCACTGTGGACCTGGCACATGTTACCTCTTCATATTGAGCAATATTTACCCAAGAAACTTATTCAGATTACATCAATGCACTGTATCTGAAATTGTCTGACAGGATTCATGTACTAACATGCTGATCTCATGTATGGTTGACGGACCTAATCCTATGATGAAAATCCTCTAAGAGATGACTATGTGCAAGATTGCAGAGAAAAAGCCAGAATAACACATTGAAGGGGTTGCAGTCATAACCTTGTGACTTTCACTCACAAAGTACCAGACCATCACCTTCATCATGAATGACAGTGACTAGCTGGCATTTCTTCCCACTGACATCATTGGCTCCTGAAGATTGGTTGTAGATACATGAACAATAATCTGCTCAAAACTTCAGGCCAAGAATCATTCAAAATCTGTATCCTGTGGCAATTCCACAAGAAACAGGGAGACTCAGTCTTAGGTGTTGGCTACACAAGAGACTGACCAACAATTACTGAGCAACAGTCAGAATCAAGACATCATAATATCTGCTGGGGCCCACCTTGTGTAGAAGATCATCAGTTAAATCCATGTGAGCTTCACTATCATCCATCGCAACAGCATCAAAGTCCTGAGTGCTTTCATCATCATCATCTCCAGAATTGCCATAATCCATTATGTCTCTGCCATCATCATGTGTGAGCGAAGGGGAAGAAGGAGGTGGCACAAGAGGGGAGCATTCTTTATCCAAACTGTTAGGTGTGGCACTTGACTGCATTGAAGCACTTGTCTGAGACATTAATGATCCTCTTGCGTTCACTGCACCTGAACTCCTTTGACTGCACATTGCAATTCTTCTCATTAATGACCAGGGAATTATAAAGAATTCAGCTTAACCCACAAATAAAGAGTAGAAAAATCCAAGAACTGTGAATAGCCAATCATAAAAAACATGGACATTTATATTGTAGCCAGGTATGCTCAGGCACCAAGCATCCACAAAAATTGTTCATCTGCAAAAACAGTGATCACTGTGAAACTAATGTTACATGCAACCATGTTATAAACATAGGGGGTGTATACAACAGCAACCTCAAGCTTCCTTGCAAGAATTTCCCACAACAGTACATAAATTGACATATTCAAGCCTGCTCAGACAATGGAATTCTAGTTCCATGCTTAGATCATGCTCAGGTCAATAATCTAGTAATCAGGCTGCACATTTCCATGACATGCATCCTGTATGTCCAACATCCATTGAAAGTTGTGAGCTAAACTACCATCGAAAAATGGGAAAAAACAATGTTCTGTACAAGCAACTACTGTTGCAAGGTGTGAGGAGGTTAAAACCTAAGGCAAGGAAAATAAAAACAAGAGGCCTCAGAATTCCCATCATTTCCCACAAAACAAGTGCACCCATGTCCTCATCTTACTGCTGCAGAGATCAAATTAGAGGTCTAAATCTGGAGCTCTGTAAAAATAATCTGTATTGAGAACAACTCCATGCTTATGATTTTAAGTCAACCTGAACCAAATTGAGAGATAACTCTATAACAAGGTTAGAGACAAGGATAACACCTGAGGTAAGGATAAAAAATAAAAATTAAGAGGCCTCAGAATTCCCATCATTTCCACAAGACAAATTGCAGATTGATGTCCTGATCTTACTGCTGCAGAGATAATACTAAAGGTCTGGTCTGGAGTTTGTAAAAATAATCTTCATAGGTATTGAGAACTGTTCCATTATGAGTTTCAGTCAACCTGAACAGAATCCAGAGATGACCCTATAATAAGGAAATAGAGATTTCAAATCCAGCAACATCTCAGGGAAGAGGAAATAGAGAAGACCCAACAGAAAACACTGAGGAGCAGTTCAACTAATAATCACAGACAGAGAAATGATCTGTGAATCATATCACAACTCATCCTTACTCTTCAACCAAAACATATTTTTAAATTGGAGATTTGTGAACCAATAACTCCATACAAACAAACAACAGATGGAGATTATAGCTCCTCACTGTGCATTTAAGGATGGTCATCAGATGAATTACAATCTACATTACTCACATATTTGCAGATGTGAGACAACAGCCCTAGAAAAGTCCATGCTACAGCAAACCCACAATGGATGGAATCACAAAGTGTGTATAGCTTCAAAGAGCCATCATCAAAGCAATCAATTACAGCAAACCCTGCAAGAGTTATATCAAGACCAATTCGGAGAGAATTGATTGTTAAATTCAAAGCAAACACAAAACTGGGTGCAAGAAACTGTACTCACGACAAAACAGGCAAGACTTTGGGTCGCTTCCGGTGGAGCTTATCAGGTTTCCTGAAGGTTTCAGGAAAGTGGAAATGCTGCATGGCTGATCTGATATTCGGGTCAGAAGCTTCCGGATGCTGCAGAGCTTCCATAAACTCAGGTTTCCTGAAGGTTTCAGGAAAGTGCAATTGCTGCATGGCTGATCTGATATTCGGGTCACAAGCCCCCTGCAGAGGTTCTCCATACGGTGCAATTTCCACTTCACAATAATCACCATCACTCTCATCCTCTACTGCACCCATGTCCTCAAGATTCTCTGGGGCCTGTCTCTGCAAAAGACTAGAGTCTTCCACCCTAGGCAAGCCTCCTGAGTTCTGCAGGGCCAGCGGTGGTGGTGGTGGTATCATCGGGTTCCGGGGTCCAGAAGCCAAGGCCAAGAGAGCTTCCATAGCTGATCGTCTCTGAAGAAGCTCCCGAAACCTAACGTTGTCTTCCTCATCCTCTGATTTCCCTTTGAGAGCTACATCAGTTCCCAAACCATCCTGTCCTTGTTCCACAAAGAAAGGCTCATCATCAAGACTTAAGAGGAAGGTAGGCGTACCATCTGCTTCCTTCAGCATCGATGATGATTCGCCCAACTCGCCATCATACTCTTGCTGGCTTGCGGGTGAAGGGGGAGGCGACACAGAGTGCCGAGTCGATGAACATTGTCCTGGAAAGGTAGCATCAAAGCTTGGAGCATCTGTCTCTGCAATCAACGGCCCTTTTTGCCTTTCCCCGAAGAGAAGAACCTCATCTGTAGTTACCGCTGTTGCATCCAAAGAAGCATTCTCATTCCGTCCACTTGCTTGGCCTGTTTCTCCTCCTCTTGCAGCTGCTACCGTCCAAGCCCGCCATGGCCCACCTCTTCGGGGATCATCGGCTGCCATACAGGCCTCCAGTCGAGAGCTTCGTCGCTACTATGATGTCGAACGAAGCTAGGGAATTGCACTCAATTACTACTGAAAACGATAGTTCGGATGACAGTTTCCACACGCCAGGCATGGATATGCAGAATAGAAAACTGTAGACTGTCGTCGTCCTGCATACTCAACCACCCCCGAACCGCGAGCTTCTCAAAACCGACAATAAGACCACGAGCAGCTTCTCTAACCTACCAACACCAAGAAACCTTCTCTGCAACCTCATTACAAAATGGACAAGAGAGTCAGCCTCCTATGAACAAAATTCTACTTCCTCAGCACCTTCGCCACAGGAACAACAACGCTCGAGGAGGAAACAAACAAACAAAACAACCCCCAATCTATTGGTAGTAAAGACGCCGTAGAACACCCCGCTTTACGCTCTTCCTCCTCCTCCTCCTCCTCCTTCCCGTTTGTTTGTTGCCGAGGACAATAATGCTTGTTCAACAAGATCTGTAACTCTCCTCCTCCGACAAGCACATCAGAAAACCACAAAACATCTAAGACAAACCCTAACCTAAGAATCTCCCGCCACCAAAGACTAACAACAACAGTGCAAAAAAGCTAAAAAAAACGAAAAGAAAACAGTTTTACCAACAATCGCCGTAATGACTACCAGAAAACAAAAGACTATAGAACAACCAAAGAAGAACGGATCCAGGAAAAAGAGCGACAAACCGTCCAACTTTGTACAAAAAAACAACAGCAGACCTGCACAGGCGGATCGAGGAAAGGACTCTGGGGTAATACGAGCGACTCAGTTCACCGAAGGAGATGGTATCAAGACACAAAGTAGAGAAGAAACACAGGGGAATATGATTCCAGTTTGCAGAAAGACGAGAGGAGAGCAGAGGAGGTCGCAGAAGACGGGGAACGACGACAACGACGACGACGACGACATGGCCATAGGAATAAGGCGCCCGACAATCGCCATAGCCGAAAAGCTTGACATGACGAGCCAAGTTCAAACCGGGTCCTGATTTTATTTTTATTTTATTTTTTTGTTTTTTTCTTATGATTTGATGCCCTTGTGTTGTAATAGTCCTCGACAATTTTAGTAACCCTTTTTTTTTATTAAATTATTGACACAATTTGCTTGCCAAATAAGGTACATCCTAGGTACATAACAACTTCTTTGTTTTTTTAAATATGGGGATTTAAATTTAATTTTTCTGGGGGTGGGGATTAGCATTGTTAGATACCAAATTCTTTTGTGCGAAATTTCGCCAAATTGTGACACAAAGCCAAATTTGAAATGGCAAGATTCTTTCATTCTTTAAAACTATTTTGCCATATTTAGGAGACTTTGGCTTTTTTGATCTCAAATCCTCATGATTCTAACTCAGGCTCAAACAAGAAGAAAAATATAGTTCAGATTTTCAACTTTCATAACTTTGAAGTAACTAAATTTGGCTAAATCTTCTTATGGTGGATTGGAACCTTGTGCTACAGCAGAATTTTTTTTAAAAAAAATCCCTGAGTCTATTCCCTTCATGTACACCTTTACTTATTTATTTAATAATACATTTGGAATCTTGGACACTAATTATATTATTTTCAGAAATGTTGAAATTTTCACCAAAAAAAAACTCCAAATGAAAAAAATGCCAAAACAAAATTATTGAATTTTCAGGAATATATATTTTGTTTGTGGAAATGAAATTTTTTAGATTAATTAATTATTTGACACACATGTGTCTATTAAGTTGCCAAGTTAGGTAGTACCATTTGAACTATGACCATGAAAAATAAGACGTCCAAAATTTCTCTGGGGTAAAACCCATGTCTGATCATTTCCTGGTTGGGGCGGGTCAAACTTTGGTGGTGATTTCCTGTATTTTAAAGTTCAAGCGTATGGGCTTTCCCAGAATAAGGGCTCTCACACAAGGCGGAGCCGAGCATTGGCCCAATTCCCATAAAGCATGAAACCAAGGCCTTTACCCAACAAAAAGGCTTACTCCAAAAGAAATTGGTTTTCCCTAGTGAAAAAATGAAAAAAAATTGAAAATGGGGGGAATTTCAAAAAACAGAATGCCTGCCCAGATCTTTCAAAACACAGCCCAAACAGTGGAGGAAAAATTATGCTACGTAATGTGCCGGCAACAAAATTTGGAGCACATCTTTACCATGCAGGGCAATTACGTGGTTAGAATCGTCAGTTCCAGTTCTGATTAGTAAAGACCAAACTAGAACCGAGTATGATTTTGGATCCAGTTTTGGAACTAGAATCAGAATCGGGACTAAACCCAACAAAAATTTTGCAACTGGAATTGTCTCTAAAATCAGGCTGATTGGTTTTGGAAGCTAATTGAAACCTCAACTTGGTTCTAGAACTGAAACCAAATTTTAATTTTTTGAAATTAGTTTGGAATCCAGGGCTAACTGGAGGTTAACCAACAGTTAACAGTTGATTGCAGACCGAGTTATGGGGAACTGGGTCTGATTTCAGAAACCAAAACTTGAAACCTGGATTTTTGTTTTTTCAACAACTGGATCAGAACCAGACCCGAGGTTCCATTTTTTTGGGGACTGGAACCATTCTATTATTTTTTAAGAACTGGAACCAAAGGTTGTTCATTAAAGTCAAAAACTGCCCAACACGAGGGATATGCGAATTGCTTTCCTTGAAAAACTCTAGGGTATTGTCACAGGGCGGGATCGTTAGTAGAAAAGGGGCCTTAAATGGGTAGTAGCTGTCAGAAGCCTCTTGTAGGCCCAAGGTGCCCTCGTGCCCTCCTCTTCAACCCCCTCTTCTTTTTAGAGGAATTAGAGCTATCCGGACAGTCTCGCAATTAGAACAGCCAGTTTCGGCATAATAAGGCAGCAAACGTGTAAATGGGAATGAAAATTTTACAAAGCGAAATAACTATGACCCAAACTATTTTTTTCCAACAAATTTAGTGATAAACTGAGTTTCATCCTCTCTTTCCTTTTGCCGGAGTGTCTCCACTCCTGCCACATATATTTTCACTCCTCCTACCTGTTATTATAACTACTCTCGAACCTGGTGCATTAAATGCTCAGTTTCCACATTTCATACTGAGATTCAATGGAATTTCCTTACTTTGTGGATACCACTGGAAAAGGGGATGGAGAGTGAAAGCAGGCCCAAAGACAGGGTGAAGACAAGGTGACTTTATGCATAACTCTATTATTGAGAAATGTAAAGTGCCCTCCTATTTCCAAACACAATCAGAAACTTCTTGGAGTGCTTTAGGTGGGGTCGGTACTAGGGATGTTGAATCAGTAATGAATATGTTATTTTCTTTTGAGTACCTATAATTCTTTGCTGACATTAGAAAATTGCATTCTGAAAAAGGAAACTGAAAGGAAAATAAAAAATTATGAAAGCAGGATAAGGTACCCTAGAACCATGGCAAGTTCAACAGTCCAGTGTTGAATAATTGCTTTATTTTGAAGATTCCATTTCCAAAAATATAGTACATTCCAGAATATTCTTGGAGGTTCTCAATTTTCCTTTATAAAATTTTTGTTTCTTCACATAATTATTCTTTTGAAAATCTCAACATTTCTGAAAATAATTAGTGTCAAAGCTGCCAAGGTATTCAAGTATCATATACTACTGAGGTGAGGGAGAAGAAAAAGTTTTGAACTCTAAAGAACCTTTTGGGAAATGGGCCTCCAGTTTAAAAAATTGACAAGAAGATGAAACCCAAAGTTCAGAAAAAACATAAAATCATTTTTAAAAGTAAAAACATCCCTACCCAAGAATCAAACCATGAGTTGTTCATGTGACAAAGTACCAAAGAACAATTGGAGGTGTTTTTCTCCATAATGGGAGAGGGTTACATATTCAAGTGGGTTACTAAAATTTCAATGCTAAGTAATGCTTCCAACAAAGAACCAACCTTTCCGTCACATAAGATTGGAGAAGCAAAGTATTAAATAAATTGATTAGGAAAAGGAAAAATACAAAGCATTGGTGTCACTATACAAGTACACCTGCTAGAGTATGATAGGCTTCGAGTATTTGGGAGAAGATCTCTTGAAAACTAAAAGAATGCCTCACACATGTTTTCATCTAAATTGTACACAATCTTTTGCAAATTAGGCTTTGTGATCAAGCTTTCATGTAATGTGTTGCTACTATTGTCGGCCACCAACTTGCAAGTGGTTGGAAGGTTCAAAATCCTTATCATGTCAAACTAATGCCATCAAATTATATTCAACCTTTTATGGACATGTACCATGTACACTGGTAGGTAGGTAATTGAAAAGTATTTGAAACCTACAACTTCATAGACCTTGAAAAAGTGCAGTTAAGCTTTGCTCTTGCTACTTATTGGAGGTTTTTCTTCTTTTAGTTATTGGAGGTAAGGCTTATCTCACTATGAAACAGGGCATCAGAAACATGCTGGCCCTGCCAATAAATAAGATGTTGTACATCTACCTACTATGTCCACACTCTGAACACCAAAAAAACATCTCTTCCAATTTAAACAGTCTAAACACTTTCAACAAAGAAACTGGTTCACCGAATGTGAAACTAGTTCTAATAAGGTAAAACTTCCAAAAGTTGGATTGAATGCGATAGTCCCTGTTCCTGTGGGGCAGGGGGCAGGGCCCCCAAAAAGGATGAGCCATGTACCATTGTGTCAGAAATAAGAACATCTCAAAATAATGAAGAAAGGAGGCATTACCATAGTACCTTTTACCATTCCAGCAATAATTAAATAATTTTTCAATAACTGCTGATTTTTTTTTCAAAATTAGCTGTCCACAATGCCAGAAATTCTAGAAATTATATTGTTGTTTATATGTACATGGATATTTTGTTTATTCAAAGTCTAAATGGCCAGGTCTTTGAAAGTGCTGGTATTTTAAGAAATTTTTATTGTTATTGCAGGAACGAAAAAATGAAAAATAAATAAATATTCGACAAGAAAATGAAGGAATGGAAAAGGTACTATGATGATAATCATGAAAAAGTGGTCGTATCAATGGTAGGGGCGGGGTGGGTGAGCTATGGCCTCCCACTTTTAGAGCTGAATGTTATTTATATGGGTAAGACCTTCATGTCAAGGCACAATGAACTGAGAGTGGAGCCCAAGGTCCAAGGTGTGATGTGGGGCCTTTCATGGGTTTACAACTAAGGACCTCCTTGGGTTGTCGGGTTGCAATCCATTCAGATCACGGTCAGGGTTTGGTGGTCCGTAATTTGGGGGGCCCTACCCAAGGGTTATTTCTGCACTAGGGATGATGGCACATGGAGGTTTGTCTTAGTCTCCCTTCAAGAGGAGTGTTTCATTCACAACAAAACATCTACCATTGATTTTGGTCCATCTCAGCCGTACAAGTGATGGTGCTATCTTGAAATACTATGATGAAATATCCCCTTTTTCACAAAACATTTTGTGCAAACAAAACACTAACAGTACTTGGGCCAATTTAATAATAATATTTGAATTTTTTAAGTTTTTTAATAAATTTTCGAAAATTGTGTCAAAAGTTTTATGTACCATATAGCCTAGGGTCAATTTCCACAATGACAGAAGGATTTTTATTTTCTCAAAAAATAATTTTTTTAAAAAAATTTTAAATTATATGTTTTTCCATTATCTACTATAATATTGTGATAAGAGTAGTGAAATTATTCAAAGTGTAAGCCTATGATAATTATGATGATTTTCAACATGTTAAACTTCATATTTTCACAAAAATTCATTTCACTATTTTGAGGATTATTTAATGACGAAATTGACCTTAGGGTAAGGTATATATATATAAACTTTTTATTTTTTCTTTCCATGTTTTCTTTTTTCCACATTCAAGGGGTCTTGAACACAAAGAAATCAAGCCTTTGTCTAGAATGTGCACATGAAAAAATTAGCAACTGGGAGAGTAATAATAATTCTTTTTATACTATAATAGTACCCTACTCAATTCCATTAACTTCATCAAAGTGCAATTGGCATCATTTTTTAGTTAATTATATTTAACATTTGTTAATTTCCTTATTAATATCTCAACTTTTGTTGAATGCAAAAATAATTATAAAATGGGGGCCAAATTGAATTTTGTTTAATTATTTAAAGATTGGACAATGGATTGTCAAACTGGCAATGAGGAATTGAGCACACACCCAATAGACCATTTTTTTCTTTGGGTGTGGATGAGGGCAGTGTCTAAATTTTATTTTTTAATTTGTTCCCAATGTGTTCCCATCAGGTTCCAACTGGGTTCTCAACATGTTCTTAAATGAAACTATTCAGATTGTAGCCTGCAATAATTATGATGGTTTTTCATACATCAACTTCATATTTTCACAAAAAATTATTTCACTATTTTAAAAAATATTAAATGACAAAACTGACCCTAAGGTAAAGTATTGGGGAGTCTTGAAAATTTCGGAACATTTTGCGATGGACCAATCAAAAATCATTGCAAAAGAAAATTTTCAACTTGGAAGGCACCCTCAACTAATTAATTTGCATCACACTAATTAACATAATATAATAACTCCTTTGCTGTAGAGTCCACCAAATGCAATGGCAAAATTCTCCAACCACAACATGTAAGGCATACCCCCTACAAATTAATTTCCCATCTTTAGAATTTCATCCATCTAATAAAGTATTTTATAGTGTCATTTGTTTGCGGGGGTGGTTTCTGTACAGAAATGACAAATTAAGAAGGTAATTTAATTTAGGCACATATTGATGATTTGGTGGCTTAATGAAATTGAGAAATTCTACAATTACCTCAAGAAGAGGGTGTTGAGGGGTAAATTTGCCACAGAAGGCACCATGAAAAAAAAATTGATGGGCCAAAAAAATCATTTCCATGAGCCAAAAAAATGTGTTCCACGGGAGTGCAACCAAATTTTTATTTTCTATTTTCTTGCAAAAGAGCTATTTTGATTGGCCGATCACCAAAAAAAAAACCCCCAATTTGAAACATTGCACACTCCCCAAATAGAAGTATGGAGGTGCTTCCCTTTGGGCCACCTTTGTAAGTTGTGAAAGCTCGACTTTGGGCCAAAGCAATGGGATAAAGTATGGTGGCTATTGGGAACATCTTGAGGAACACATTGAGAACTTGGAAAACCTTTTGGGAACCATTGGGCACCTGTGAAAACACATTGAGCACATCATGGAAACATGTTGTTGTATCCTTAAAACTGTTTGTCACCATTGTTGGCCTGGGCTATAAGAGGTACCCCTTCCTAAGAGGGTTCATACCCATTGTAAGGACAATGATAACTTCCAAATAAGAAGAAAGTACCAAAGGACCACTACAACATGTTTGTTGTTACCTAGGTCCTATACCGTACATACAATGGCCCGCAGTTGTTGTCAGATTCTCAAACAAGTGGTACTTAATTTAGCCTCCTAAGTGGGGCCAAATACTGCCACTAGCAATAAGGGGTGTGTCACACTATGGCCTTGCCATTTACATTTAAAGGTAATCTTAAGGCAAAAGAAGAATTATGAAAACTCAAATATTTCACCATGCAAAACTAAAATCTTCACAAAAAATCTTCTGAGACAGACCAAAATCCTTCAAATTATAACTCTACAACTAATCTCAAGTTTCAACAGAAGCAAAATATCATTTTTCAAAAATCCTCGTATAAAAATAGTCCTATTACCTAGGGGCAAAAATCCCTTGAGCTATTATACTCTATAATGGATCTAAACAAAATATCCATGGCTACCAAGGCAAGGCCAACAAAATAAATACGATCGAGGGAGATGACCCTATTGTACCTCAAGTCTACATCAGATTTTAGAGTTTACAGCCATGCTCACTAGACCAAGTAAGCCAAAGGTCCGGTGGCCCCCATGACAATGGTGTGAAGTCCAAGGGATCAAGTTGCAGATTTCAAAAAAATGAAAAGCAACCCAAACCTTCAAATGGATTCTAAAAATTTATCACTTCTTGGGATGCAAAATTTATCACATAAAGGATGCAATATGGGTGAGAAGCGGTATGGGCTATGGTGATCTATGGACAAGGTAAGTGACAAGAGTTGGTAGTGACAAGAATTGGTTGGTTATGGTTATGTAATTTTACATCCAACATGTGGATGCATCACAAATTGCATCTGGATATGGGTCACTTTTCATCCATGCAGAGGACGATATATAGGCAACTTGATATAATTGAGACACAGATGTCTAATAAGGAAGAGACAAGTCAGCAAGATCACCCCCCTAAAACTGTTAGGTATTATGTGTGTGTGTGTGTGTGTGCTTTTGTTAGATTTTTCAATCCTTGCCCCAACAAGCAGAAAATGTCAAACAAATTGATAAGTGTGAATGTGATTTGATAATGTGCAGAACATGAGATGATACAAAGTGCTAGCCTATAATGTGAAATTGTGAATACCTATCCAGGAATTGGCTTTGGGTGTAATTCACTGATTCGGTGATGTACAGCTGGCCCATGATTTGCAACCAAGTTATAATAGAAATGCTAAACATGCAATATGAAACTTGTTTTTGACAAGCACCAAACGTGATAGGGTTTCAACTATAAAGTGCATACACACCTGAGATTGCTTTAAAATCAAATATTTGAGTCACTTTTGTGGTATATGTAGTTTTTACGAGTTTTAAATTTTATATATTAACATAGGTGTATGTTTATTTGTTTGATTGGATGTGATTCTAGTTTAAGCAAGGTCCAGGAGTAGGAGGGTTAACTTTGAAATTTTTGAATAAAGTCCTATTATCACACTAGTAAGTTATGCAACTAAATTCTCACATAACAGTCACACAACATACCAAACATTTTACAAATATAAGAGATGAAACTTATATATTTTTTGGGCAATGGTCATTCATATGCTTAAAATTTGATTTTTATGCAAGTTACAGTCATTGAGGAGCTCATCACACATGTTTAAAATTTTGTATTATGAGAACCGTTCATAAAAAAACATATGTTTGTTTTTGTGAGCACTTTTATAATCAATAGGGCACACAAATCTATTGCAGCATAGGTGTGTTCCACAAAAGGCTTATTCCAAATTGAACATAAACAAACTAAATAAAAATTATGAAAAGAAAAAATTATGAGATAAAAATTTGACTCACAACCTCTTATGTATTTCAAAAAAAAAAAAAAGAATGTATTATCAATCCCATTCATACACATTTTGTAAACATTCTCATTTATCAACTACAAGCCAAAATATTAAATCACATATTATCCCTTTAAAACTATCATGCTTCCTATGAAGGAGTCAATAAATGTTTTAGAATTTGTTTACCTACAATCTGGCCAAGTTCACATAATTCATTTCTAACTATGTGTAACTTCCGATGGGGGGAGGTGGGGTTTAACTATAGGAATATTTCACGAATTTCAGTTACACATCTAAGTATTGTGCAAGTAGTGTAACTTACTTGGTGTGTGATCTAGTAACATGTTTGGTTTCAGACAAGTTGGCATTATTGTAGACTATCTATTGAGATTTTACACATAGGCCGTATTAGGCTGAACCTTAGTATCATCTTATGCTGCATTCACACTTGATGTTAAGTCAGTGTTAAATGAAAATCTAGGTGGTGTACTAGGTGGTATCCTAGGTGGCACCCAATGTTAAATGGGTGATAGCTTAATGATAAGTGAATGCTAACATAAATTATTCATGGTAAGCAGGTTTAGTCCTAAATGACTAGCATGGTGTTTAGGGGATTCAACATAGAGTCCCTAACACCGCGTCTAATGCACCTTTACTATTGACAAACACTAACGGCTGTGAAAAGGAGCTGAAATTTTTTTAATTTACTTTTTTAAAGGCAGAGAGGACAATGTTCAGTGCTTTCCTAGTGAAACTAGAAAGTGGTTTTTCAAGGTTTTTGAGTTTCCAGATTCCTCTAGTAAAGTATGTTCACACTTGGTGTTACAGACTCTAGTGTTGAGTTGCTTAACACCAAACTAGTCATTTAAGACTTAAACTTACTTATCATGAAGATTTTATGTTAAGTTAACATTCACTTAACATTAAGCTATCGCCCATTTAACATTGGATGCCACCTAGGATGCCACCTAGATTTCCATTTTCCATTGATTTAACATCAAGTGGGAATGCACCATGAGTCCCGGTAGGCAGCCAAAAATATAGAAGGATGCTTTAAATGTTTTAATTTCATTTTTCTGGTGTATATCCAAATTTGCTTAAATCTTCTTGGCCACTTCCAGAACGTCAGCAATTTAAAACACAAAACACCAAAGGTGATCTACGGAGCAGAAGGAGTGTTCTAAATTCTGGCCCACAGAAGATTTTTTTATAAATTAGTTCAATATACTCGCATCCAACAATTGAAGCCTCAAATGCCCTTCAATGGCATCTAGCCCAACTAGTGAAATGCAACAATTGTGGGGCCCTTCAAATGTGAAGGGCATCTTTTTTTTTAAATTCTTCGAAATGATCGACACCTGTTCAAAAATACCTTAACATAATTTGATAAGAATATCAAGAGATGTTGTGTGAGACTGGATATACTTGATGTTTTAATGGGCAATGTCAGTGGTGGGGTTTGTTATTAAAGAGTCTCTATGTTTGAAAGATATGTAGCTTTTGGAAGATATGTAGTTTTTTTTTAATATGTACTCATTGTTTAAAGTATATGTAACTTTTGATATATGACACCCAAACCAACCAAGTAAGTATTCATTAAAAAAAAGGTTCAAATCAAAATGTGATTCTTCAACTAATAATAAAACTTCCAATTTGTGGAATGTGAATATGAATGTGAGTATCCTTGAAAAGGAGCACGCTTGAAGGAGATCCCAAATTCCAATGTTGGAATTGCAGGGTTAACTCGCGGAATGTTTGGAGAGTTAGTGGCTTGTAACCCAGGTATAATTCTCACCACCCTCATTGGTGTAGTCCCAAGTGCAAACAATATGGTGACCAGCTAAAGACCCAATGTATGCACTTATTTTATCAAAACTTCACCCAAATCTATGTGGAAAATTCTCAATCAGTAGACCATATGAAAGCTCTTAGAAAGCCCAATACAACCCCAATAAAAAATATTTTAAAATCTTTCTCGCCCATATTTGTTTGAAATTCCAAAAACATCATGTTTGAACTTATCAAGTGTTTACAAATTAATATATTTCCACAACATGGTTGGACTTATTATTTTAGGTAAAAACAAACTTTTGAAGAGTCTTATATATTCTAAAGGGTTCATTTTGTGGTGAGTCTCTCTATTTGATGGCTAGTTTGTGGAACATTCGATCTCAACACATGAAGGGCAGTGGCACATGGGCCCTTCAATTGAAGGCTTGCTTGCAAATGTGTCCTCCTCAAGGTGGGTCTTACAGCTGTAATGACCTCTTTTTCTTTCTTTTTTTCTTTTTTTGAATTTTTTTATGCTCCTAACAGGCCAATCATCCATAAGGCAATTTAGCCAAATCTGAGTATAAAAAATATGAAAGTGGGAAAAATTTAGCATCCTTTTTGTAATTTTAGCTAAGTACTGGAACTTAATATGAAATTTGATGATTTTTAAAACATTGAAATTTACTAAAATTTTAGTAATTAAAAATCCTCAAAAACACAACCAAAAAAACACCTTTCAGCAATTTTTTCTGAAAAAATACATAATATTGTAACACTTAAGGTTAATGGTAGGAGTCTTAAACTCCTAACCAAGCATTAACAAAATGTCACATGTCATATATATGGTTATCTTTCTAGATTATGTTAACTAGCACCGAGGGTGCATTCACACAAGGACATAGTGTCAAGGTTTCCTGCCTAAAAATTTAAAAGTTATATGCATGTAGCAATCATGATAAATTTCTAAAGTTGAGACTTTCGCAATTTTGGGGGCCCATAACTTTGTCCACAGACCTCCGATTGATATGAAGTCTGAAGCAAAGTTATAGCCTTTGTTGAGAAATTTTCAATGGTATGTCACATGATTCCTGACTTTTAGTGGTCAGGAGTCAAATTGTCAATTTGACTCCCGGCCCTTCTTTTGACCATAACTTATGTTTTAGGTGTTCAAATTATCATAAGTTCAATGAAGTTTGGATGATATTACCCAATCCAACTTGGGTTTTAAAACAATGCCTCTAGCAATCATGAGAAATTCTCATAGGTTCAATGAAGTTTGGATGATATTACCCAATCCAACTTGGGTTTTAAAACAAGGGATGCTTATTTCGAGTCACAATATCTCATTAAGAGGTAGAATTGGCACTTATTACCAATCATGCTTTTTGACCTTTACTTTTAAGGCCAGGGAACAAGCCATACAAAAGTAATTTTTGTAATATCATTTATTTATTGAATAAAAGATAGAAAAAATCTTGGTTTTTTTCAAAATCAACTCATTCATAAAATCTTTTTTTTTGCATAGGACATGATTTTTTATTTGTATTTATTCATTCCCAACATTCCATGTTTTTCTCACCCTCCTTCATTTCCTCTTTCTCACCCCCCCCCCCTCCAATCAACCTTTTTATGTTGGTCATATATAGTGAAAAAGTTATATTAAAAATTAAATTTTTTATAACCAAGTGCTTTATGCTTCAAATGGCTAGCTAAGAATATATCACATTAATTGACTACATAACAAAATTGACCAAAAAAATAATCCCCAACTCTTTACTTTTTAACCCTATATATATTAAAACAAAGGTTATAATATTAATGTACAAAATATGTTTAATATATGGGAACATACAAAGGTTCAATAAAAAGGGAGGATAGGGGGAGGGCAAGCTGGTGGGATTTGGCCTTATTTTCGAACCTTCAACCTTGCTCAAAGATTTCACTCACTATCATCAAATTTAAAATATGTTTTACTCCTTTAATTGTTTACAATGTATAACTCATGTATCTAAATAATGAAACTAGGAGCTAATGCAAATGGCATCATAATATTTGCAAAGTTTAAAGAAAGCATGAATTATTTTTAATTTTATAATTTTTGAATTGACACTATATAACCTTGGATTAATCCGAAGGTTTTCCGCTAGCTAAGAGTTTATAGTACTAGCACATTCTATATATATATACACACATATAGGTCATAAGTATTAAGCTTTTCATTGCACATTAAAGTAATTTTTTCAATTTTCTTTTCAATCAAATATACGATTTTAGTGACCACATGTTAAATTTATTTATTTATTTATTTTTGGTTGCATGTTTTACTTTTTTTTATCATACCTGAAAATAAATTATAAAATGCAAGTTTACATTAAAAACTTGTATTCAATTTTCAATCACACATTAAGTTACATGCTTTTTCATTTTTGTCTTGTTTGTAGGTATTATTATCTTGGTTTTATAGTAATTTGATATTTAATTTCTTTCATTATCATTTATTAACTTGTTCAATTATGAATCAAAACATGATATTGGAGAACATGTATTGAATTTTTGGTTGCACATTTTAAAAATCATTTCTTTGTTGCACATTAAAATTTATTTTTTCACTCGAAATGTTTTTTTTTGCGTAATTATTTTTATTTAGTTACTTTAAATCATTTTATAGTGAATTTAAACAAATGCCACCTTGCATTTACCATTCACCATGTTTAATTTGGTGGACTTCAAAACAACATTTGGAATGTTAAGTCACACATTTTATAAGGAACAAAACCTTTTAGAGAATTGGTTTTTTCAAAATTTTATGTAAATGCACGTATTTCAAAAATTACATAATGTCTTTGAGAATTATGCGGTGGAATATTTATATTTGATTGATGAGATAGATGGAAATCTTATGCTATGATGATAAACAATATCATTGAAAGCTTGCTTAAACTATTGTGTAATGAAATTGACTTTGAAATCAAAATAAATAAGAAGACATATTTAAAGACAAGGCAATGTTCATTGCACATGAATTGCACAAGAAGAGATGGTCTTTCATTGTTAATGTTATTATATAAAACATCAAGTTTTAAAAGTTTACATGTACATAATGTCCATTATGGCAATATAATAGTGTGTAATAATGCACCAAGGCAAACAATTGAAATCTTATATCAAACTATGGTATGAAATTATAACTTGCAAATTTTTTTGTACTATCCTAAGTTGGATACATATTTGACAATGGTATTGTTGAGGTAACAACATATGACAAGCGAATCACTTGGATCGTGTTTTGGTGAATAATATATGTGAGGGGAAAGTAATTGTAGGTGAAGATGGTCATGAAATAAAGTAGATAAATTTAGAAGTAGATTGAGTTGCTTGAGGTTTTTTTTCTTTGACTAGTTTGAATCAAACAAAGGTGAAGATCATAGAAAAAGGCATTACCATTTTTCATCATGTTGAACAATAGATTATAATAGTGCATCATGATGACTTTTGAAAGCTGATGTACATTAATTCAATGAACACCAATGCAAGAAATGTGACCTTGGAATTTGAGGCTTCAAATCAAAGGATTAAGAGCTTCAATGTGAAAGAAAAATAGTTAATAAAAAAACCCCCAACACTATTTCATCTTCTTTTCCACCACCACCTAATTTGACTAACAAGACAACCTTGTGACATTAAATGTAAAAATAATTCAAATTATTAAAAGTCTCTTTGATGCCACAAAATCAATTAACTATCAATAGCTTTCAATTGCTACAAGTTTTCTTAATGCCACATAACCAAGTAATTAGTGTTCACAAAGTTCAACTCGTGGGAAACTAGTTGCCACATTATAACATCAATGAATCAATTGACCTTTTTGCACAAAATAGTGATAACCGAGATTCAGTAATTGATCATGGGACTACACATCATCAAAAGGCTGGAATCAAATTGATCCCAAAATCTACAATTAAATCAATTTTAAATCAAAAAAATTTGGTCCACTACAGCTGTAACCTAGAGGTGAAAGTGCACCCAACTTTTGAACCCACCAACCTTGCAAGAATGTGGTCAACACCTCCTCAAAGTATTAATTCCCTAATCAATGGCAATGTAGTTCCAACTAGGAAAATAATAATAGTTATACATCCACCATTCCATTTTGTAACGTTCAAATATCAACAACTTCATCAACTTGGATCTAAAAATGGAGCAAGTAGGTGGTGGCATTGTTGGTGATAGTAGCAATCATGACAATGCAAAACCTATTTATGGATACAAAATCAAATTAATTACGTTTAACAAACATGATTTTATCAACTTCTTCACATTAGTTTTAACCAATTCAATAGTGTTGCAAATATCCTTAATGCCACAAGACTATGAAACAACTTGACATAATGAACATTTAGTTCAACAAACCTAACAATGATGATAATTGTGAGTCTAATCCATTAAAACATTCGAAAGGATCAATTCGAATTTGTTCATGAAGTTGCATACCACATGAAATTGTCCATCTTTAAGCTTTACTTGGGAGACATGTTAAAAAACATATTTGAAAATAAAAATAAAATCAGGTGATGTAAGGAAAACAACATGCCAAACTAAGTGGAAATTACCTATTACTATAAATCATGCAATTGCAACTATACCAAAATAAGGTTCAATTTGCACAAGAGTTGTTGCACAACAACAACAATGTAATTGACATTGTGATAAATATTAAGCAACAATATTAGGACCTTTTGTGTGATGAAGGAAAATAATATGGGTGTGTTTTGCTTTGCTTTTGTTTATTTGTCATCCAAGTTTATATCAAAATTGATGCAAAAGTCTAATCTTTTTAAATGTTGTCATAAGTTTAGAAAATGTTTTCTCTTATAGATATTTACTTTGGAGATTATATTGTCTTTCTTCTCAAAACAAAAAGTTGAAAATTCAAAGTAACAACATGTTGTAGATTCAAATAAACATGTAATTCAAAATAACATGTTGTTGGAAAATTAGAAAAATCGTATAATCTTAAGAGAGTTGTGGCACATCTACAACATGAATAATAATAAGTCATTTATAACAACATAATAATAGGTTATATAATCATAAGCATAACAAGTTGTTGGAAAATCAGAGGATCCATATTTTAGGGGAATTGTGGCACATCTACAACAATGACAAATATTGTTGTTGCAATCCAAAAAAAACTAAATTTGTTAAAGAAATGCAACACATTTGATAACAAACATTGAAGCAACAACCCAACAACAAAACATGAATGTCTTATGGCTTCATGGTTTCAAGTAGTGTTGGGTGGTTCTTTCAATTTTTAAAGAACCATGGTTCAAATTTTTTGAAAATTCATCATTAGCAAATTTGGATGCCTATCTATCTATTTCAAGCAAGCTAAATTCACCATCTCAAAATGCATCATCCTAAATTATTTTCTTCTTAGTTTAAACATGTATTTTGTGTATTGTTCCTAATGGCCTTGCACTTATGATGGTGGTGCATATATAGGTTGGAGGTTTTGTTTAATAATTTTTGACATTGGAAAGGCTAGTTTAACATCAATATCCACTTCCATTGTTTTTTCTGCAATTGTTATTTCTTTGAAGAGTGGTTAGAATATTCACCTCCATAGCTACTAGTTAAAATGCAAATAAGAAAGTTCTAATGATGCATGTCTTGTCCCATCCCTTCATGATTATTGATTTCATAGTTTTTACCTCTATCCATGTTTCATGTAACCAACCACAAATTTTAGGTTTCAAGTTGCACATTTTAAAAATTTACCATTGGCTTTTGATAATTAATATGGTCTTTAATAGTTTGAGAAATCCATGAATTGAAATGAACTCTAAATGCATGCTTGAATGGCTCATGGAAAATCACATTTGTTAGATGTAATTCACTTGTGCAATTAGCAAGAACAAAAATCAGCAATATGTTTGCATGTTTTTTTATCCAATCTAGAATTTTTTATTGATGGACATTCCAACAATTTATTATTCACACCATCTTTTGCTCTTTATTTAACCCCAAAATTTGACTTTCTAATTGCATGTAAAAAAGGAGAATGTTTGTGAAAAAATTTTAGTTGTTTTTAAGGATGACCAATGGTTTTCACTAAAAGTGAAGTCCCAACCATCTCTGATTCAATTTTTTTTTCTTCAGTTGTTTAGTGGAGGTGTTATGAATGTAATGCTAATAAACACAATTTGTGGTGGAAGTACAACACTAGAGGATACCACAATTGTGATTTGCCTTTTATTTTCCAAATTTAAATTTGCATGTTTGGTACCTTTTGATTCCTAGGTTTTTCCACCATCATTAAGGACAAGATGGATTCCAATTTGATCATTATTCTCAACAAGTGTTAGTGGAATGGAATATGCTTCACCAAATAAGCAACTCAATAAGCCATGGTATAACCTTGAATAAACTAATTTGCTAGAATTTTGTTTGCAATAGTTGTTGTCACATAGTAAATCCAACACATGTAGTGTCTCATGAATTGTCTAAACCACTTTCTTGTGATAGTAAACCTTCCACGTCCAAGTCTTATGAGGATAATGCTTGGCCTGTTTATTTCCTTTTTTGCAATATGCACACCATTTTAGCTCTCAACTTGGGATGTTCTTCAAGTTTAAGCATGTTCTATTATGCATTTTCACTACTATCGCATGTTATGCAACCTAAATATAATTTCCTTTAACATCCCATTCTTTGTAAACCATTTCCACATTGTTCTTTTGGTCAATTTTACATATGGACTAATGATTTGTAAGCTCGGTTTACAAGAATGCAAAAGTAGTTTTGTTGTTTCCATAACTTTTCATTGCTACTAAATTTTGTGGCCATAGATGTGGTTGGAACCAATTTTGATATTCCCTTTGTTTCTTCATACATTTTGATGGCCTCTTGTTGTCAATTGCCTTTTTTTTCATCTTTTGTTCATTCAAAAGTTTCACATTTTGTTGTTTTCTAGGTTTACCAATTGGACAATTTTCTCTCTACACAATGGATGATGTTGCATGGTTGTTACTCTCTCATTTCAACAAGCTTTCTCTTCACAAATTACATCCTCTTTCCCTTAATATTTTTTGAAATGAAGTAATAATAAATCTTTGTCCTTCACTGTCCATCATTTTACACAAAAAATTGAAGCTAAATTTTCAAGCTAAAATGTGTAAGTTAAAATAAGAAAGGAAAGGTTAGCAAATGTAATAAAAGAATGTGAAATTAAGATGTATCAAACACTTCAACATCGCAAATAAAAGTTTAAGTTCAAGAGTAAGAAATAATATGGTGGAAACAAACATGAACACAACTTGGTGGCATGTGTATGCAAGTTGCTATGAACATAACTGATATTGTCGCAACCCTAACCTTGGGCATGCGACCAAGGCAAAAGGTTTGCAAGGGTGCGGGCCAAGACTAAGCCTAAGAGATGCATTCTCATGCCCCCGGGAGTGCAAAAGAATGTGAGGGAAAGAACCTTCACACTCCCAAGTGAACTCCCATGTTGGGAATTGGAGTCCCGGTGGACTCCCGAATGTTCAGAGAGTGATTGCAAGGGTCAAAACCCAATGGCTTAAGGAGTTATTTATACCATTGAAAAGTTATTGAAACTTATATGTCTAAAATGGGCTCGCATGACCCATTTAGACAACTAAAACACAAGTTATGGCCAAAAGAAGGGTCGGGAGTCAAATCGGCAGTTTGACTCCCAACCATTAAAAGTCGGGAATCACCCCAATTTCCTTGCGTGCAGGTGGCGTGCAACATACCGTTGGAAAGCTCTTGACAAGGGTTACAAATTTGTTTCAGACCTCATCTCAATCGAAGGTTTGCATACAAAGTTATTGGGCCGCCAAAGTCGTGAAAGTCCTAATTTTAGCAATTTCGGGACTCCCACTTGGGAGTCCCGAGACAAAAAGCCATTTGGATGTGGGTTTCATGGAGAGGCACATAGTATACTATAAGGGGGAAGGTGGTGGCTTCCCCCAAGTCCAAGCCGTGGTGAGTCTTGTGAGTCCGAGTTTGCTAGTGGCTTGTCCTAGCACCAAAAGTGCTACAATTATGCACTAATCACCTTGTGTTGATTTTGTGTAGGTCCGTGTGAGTAGTTGATGCTTGTCACTTTTCTTAGTCCCATCCCAAAGCTCCAGCATGCCTCTTTACTTTATCAAAATGCTACGAGCTAGGGAGCGTGCCCCGACTCCTTGTTTTTTCGTTGTCTTCAATTTGGACTCACATTTGAGTCCATTAAGGAGCTTGAGGGTTCCTTAAACATTATCATTTTTGCAAGCAAAACCAATGTACTTAATTTGTTGAATTTTAATTTTTTTCACATGTATTATAGTCAAAATTTTCAATTTTTTTTACTTTTGTTACAAAATGATAAAATGAAAAAAAAAAGTTTGATTTTGGGGTGTAATCATAATCAAAGGAGCCAAAAACCATGTTAGAAAATTGTCATTTTTTTTCAAAATTTTAATTTTGTTAGATATGTTTTTATGGTGCCACTTTAATGTCATGATAATCATGGGAAGTTGTGCTAAATGACTAATATGAGTGTTGAAAAATTCAAAATAAAAATTGAAAAAAAAATTTTTGGGTTTTGGTTTTAATAAAAGACGTTTGAACTTGAACAATAGTTCCATCAAAAGTAGTCAATTTTGTAAATTACTAAGCTAACTTGAGTCTTTTAATAATGGAATTTTGATGAGGAAAAAATTGAGATGATTTTAAGTGATTGCCCACATGCAAAAAACATTTACAATTTGAAATTTGTGGAATTTGAAAAAAAATTAAATTAGAAATCTATTGAACATAATTTTAAAATTTCAAGAGTCCTTTAACACATGTAAATGGGGTGTAATGTATATGACATCTAAAATAAAGATCTATTTTATGTATTAAAAAAATCAGAAAATAATTAGCATATTTTCATATAATTTGAAATTAGGATAATTTTTTAAAACGAAACATAAAATTTGGTAGAATTTGTACACTTTAAGAAAATTCTAAGTTATTCATCAAAAGTTAATGCAAAAAATATGATGTATTTAGAAAATTATATGTAGTTTTAGTTACACATTGCAAAAGGTTCCATCCAAAAAAATCTTTCTATGAAAAAAGGTAAATGACCAAAAAAAAATGTAGTCCTTAAATCCTTGTTATTGTTGGCTCATTTGATTATGCTTACACCCTTTGAGAATTGAAACCACCAAGAACTGAAACTAGGTTCTTGGTCCTGTTTCTGTGTGGAACCACAACTGGAATTTCTTAGAAATATTTTAAAAAAATAAAAATAAATTTTTAAAAAAAAAAAACTGAAATTGAGAGTTAACCAGAGGGTAACCCGTGGTTCAGGTCGGAGTTACGCAAAACCGGACCAAAATCAAGTCTGATAGAACTGGAATCAGAATGTATTTGTTTGAAGAACCAGACCCGGTTGGTTCCTTTTTTGTGTGGAACCGGGATCAGGGTCCTTGTAAAATTTGTTTAGAAACCCGAACTGGAGTCTCGAGTACCTTATTCATTAAAGTCAAGAACTGCCCAACGCTGGTCAGTACACGGTACCGAGAATTTGATACCCATCTCCACCCTTCATTATCCCAAAACGAAAGGGCTTACTTAGGCCCACTTTAGATGGCTCCAAGGTCCAAATTCCTAGGAACCAATTTGGACTCATTTGAAGCAAATTGAATCCTTGAGGTGGACCTTACCTTGGACCCTGGCTTGCAAATCTTGGTTCTCCAAATCATGAGCTCTTCTTTGAGGTCTTATTTTTGTCTCCAAACCCAATTGATTTTCCTTCCATAACCACTCAGAGAAAATTTGTAGTGTATATGGAGGGCACCTTATATTTATGAAATTTCTCTCTTAGAAATTGGGAGGGATATTATGCCTACTCCTCAAAGGTGGGAGGGAAATTATACCTACTTATAGGTGTAAGAACCCTCCCACCTACATAGGTATGGTTCATGATAAATTTTGCCTCATGCTTTAAGATAGGTGGGGGACATTTTAGCCCATGGGTGGGGGACATTCCCCAAATGGAGAGCCGGACTAAGCTATTGCCTTGCTGTAGGCCCTTTATTTTGAGAATGCCCCCACCCTAGGGCTTTACCCTACACAAAATGGTGCCATGGTACTATGTAGGTTTAGCCTCAATTTGCCACTTTTTGGTCTTGGACCCTCGTCTAAAGGCCAGGGGTCCAATTTATGGCGCTCAGCCAATAGGATTGCTGTATTTCATTGGATATTGCTTACACCTTGGAGCCTCATCTAAAGTGGCCCTTAAAGAGGCAAGACAGTTTGGAAGATTTTTGTTGCGTGAAATGAATTGAGTTTTCTGCCATTTGGAAGGGATGCACATCTTCTTCTTCATCTGCATGAGCTCAGAAGATGAGTAGGTCAGCAAATTCTGAAAGATCTACAGTTGTGGAAGAGAGTAGAAAGACTCCTCCTGAACAAGTAAAAGGAATTGCTGCAGCAGGTCAAAAATTCACACATGCTCTCTTTGCAATGTGAATGTCAATTGGAGGATTTTTGGATTTCTTTGTTCAATTGCTTTTATGTCCATTCCTCTTCTGGCTGTGTTTTGTGATGCTTTGGCACAAATCTGCAATGTGGGAAAATGTGTCACAGATTGGTTTGGAGCACATTTATTAGGTCAGTGAAAAGACAATCTGTTGTTTTTCCATTTTTTTATTGCAATTTGCCTCAGGAGCTTTGCATCCTTCGGAAGCCATACAAAGTTTCTCTTATTCTGGAAACCGCTGTCAGTAATCAGCGTTTTTTGACCTGATGTGATTTGGATCTTTATGGCACCCATAGTTGACGGATGCAGGGCCCACTGAAATCATGATGATGAGCTTCTTCACAAGCAATGCTCATTCGTTGCAGCTGAATGTGCACCCTCATCTAAAACCAGTACAATGATCACCTGTATTGATAACTCAGATTTCTAGATTGTATTGCTCTCTGTCGTTGTTTGCCAATACTGCCTACTTTAGATTCTTCTCATCATTATTCAAAGAGGAAGCTGCATACTCTTTGGATTGTTTCAACTGAAGCTCACAGATGATTCTTGACAGTGTCATGGGTCAGAGTGAAACAGGTAACTAACTGTGATTGTTTGATTCTACAGGCAGTCTAGGTAATGTGATGGGAGCTCTACTTAAAGCATTGCCACGCACATGGTCATTGTGTCATGGTAACTGCTACCTTGTGTTGACTCCCAAGACATAAAGTGTTGTTATACACCTTAGGCTGTAAAGAATATGGCAAATTGGATTCACAACTTGGGCCAGTTGAAATGTTGGTCAAGCTGGAAAGCCCATGGGATCCTACACTAATTGCTCAAATTATCCAGTGTTTTTAACAAGAGGTGATGGTAGAGCTTTCACATTTGAAAAGCAATCAATTGCAACCCTGGCAATTCTTGCAACTTCATGCTGCTTCATTTGATCTTGTGAACAATTTTCTGAACCCTCCAGAATGTATGGAAAAGGAAGATGAAAGAATTCTACTTCTCCGCACCAATCTTCCATGCATATGGGTAGCTTGTGTCTGAGGTATGGTTGTATTCAAGATTTGTGCTGGGTGCAGGTCAGGGCTCCTCGATGCAGCAACTATTTAGATGCTTGGGAAACTGGCATCTGTAGGACATACAGTGTTTCAGGTCAGGTAGCAAATCTCTCACCCTTACCTGCTTCTCATGGCCATGCAGGATTTGGTTTACTTTCATATCGAAACCCTAGCTGCCTGCAGCTTCTCTTAATAGCATTAATATGCAGGCAGCTAGGTTTCAATAGGAAACTGTTAATTAGTCCTGCATATGACTCAGTTTGAGTTCTTCAGAATACTACAGAACACAGAGTTAATGTTTGTACTTACCTCATATTAGGGATGTATTGTTCTCAACAGGGAAGGTCATGGTTGACATGCACACAGGAGGTGTTGTGATGCATGATGCTCCACAAGGCTGCTGTGGAGGTGAGACTAGTCTTTCTGGCATTTGGTAGCTTGGGTGGGGGTTGGTTCGACTCTTGTGCCTGACTTGTATGAAAAGCCTGGATGTTATTGATGCTCTTGTAACTACAGGTGCCTTGGCATATGCCATGTGGGGGTGTCTGCCATAGAGATGGCAATTTGGTCTTCATTGCCTATGATTGGCAGACAGCCTTGCTGCCAGTATATTTGCAGGCATACGATTGAGACAATGGCTTGATGGAATCTACTCGTTCTGTCCTTGTCATCCATAACATGGCCCATCAGGTTTGTTCTTGAATCCCCTGCCTATCAGGATTAACTAGTTGCATACGTCAAAAACTTGTTGAGTACTTGATGTGTCATTTGTTTATGCAGCTTCCAAAACATCAAGTTAGAGAGTTTTACAGAGTGGATTCAAACAGCAGCAGGTTGGAGTTTGCTAAGGAAGTGAAATGCAAGTTGTATTTCCCAGAAAGCACATAAGTGGTGTAGAAGTCAATTTTCAAATGTGTTGGAGACATGTGCTAGGACCTGAAACTGTTGCCAAGATACATAGATAGGTCATGAGTTGTGACATGTTACACAACCTCATTTTGAGATCTAGGTAGCATTTGCAGGGCCATGGACCAGTGTCAGACTATGCAAAGCTGGGGTTATCAGACCATTACACTGATAGATTCCATTTATTAGGTTCAATTAGAGTAGAACACATGAATGTTTTCATGGCAGGTTTGAACACAGCTCATCAGATTGTGACCATTAGCCATGGGTATGTAGGAGGGTGTCAAACGCCAGAAGGAGGGTGGGGATTGGATGGTGTGTTTGGGATCACAACTGGAAGCTGAGGGGAGTTGTGAATGGAATTGATGACATTGAGTGGAATCCCAAGGTGATCCCTGCCTTCAGAGTGATGGTTACAGCAACTACTCTCTTGAAGCTTTAGTGACTGCCAAAGCAATGCTCACCACGCACAGGCAAACCCAGTGGTGAGCATTGCTTGTTCACAGAACTCCCATGAGCAGCTGATTATGTTCACAAAACTCCCATGAGCAGCCGATTATGTTCACAGAACTCCCATGTGCAGCTGATGATGTTCACAGGAAAGTTGTTGACTATATCTGTTGCTGCCAATATGATGGAAAGCTTTTTTCAGGTTTATCAGATTTCTTCTCTTGTTGATGGTAATTTTGGCAGGAAATGAGTACAAGGACATGCTGGCAGATTTTTCACTCAGTATGTGCTGGTGTAGGTATAGCAGTGGTTACATCAGCAGCAGCATCATCAGGGGATGAAGCTCTAGCTGTGGAAGGAGCTGGTGCCATGGGTAAGAATTGCCCAGGACCTGGTCCTGTTACTTGTAAGTTCCCCTTTCTTTTTCTGTCTAGTGGGTATTGAGCAAATGACCACCCTCCAACCTCACCATTGTTATGACAAGGCTCTACTTCTGTGTAAAACCTCCTCACAGAATGTAGCACCAAATTCCAGGAGTTTGCATTCAAACTGCAAAGAAGCTCTCACATGGACTACATTGTCTCAGTTAAGAATTTTTTCACTAGCTTTCCAAGCAGTTTCTCAACCAGTTATGAATGGCTTCAGAACAGGTGCAGGTGCGTGTGTTGGGACAGGAAAATGGAAAGCTCTGAACAGGAAGTGATGCAAAGACATCTACGAGTTCACAGAATTCCCTAATTGCTACTGTAAACTGTCTTTGCCTTCCACCGATTCTCCCACAACAGTCATTGATATGAAAGGCAATATATGACTTTGGCAATGCCAGAGGAGAATTGATTTTGAGCATCCAAAGTTCACATGGCGTCTTGAACCCATACATCACCATGTTGTGGATGTTGTCAAATGTCTACTTGCTATTCCCTTGTTTTTTGGTTCTTCTTTTTTCTGATGTGCCGATTAAGTGTATGAGAGCATGGAGGGTGTGGAAAGCTGGTGTGCCTGTGCCCTGTATGCTTAGGAACAGGCCAAGCCAACAACAAGGGCTTATTGCAAAGACCTGATTCCTGTTACTGGACAAGATGTATCATAGTTGCATCCTACCCAGTATGTAATATTATTTTGTAGTTGCTGTTGCTATGATTTTGTGCATGTCTATTTACTGTAAATTTTTTTGATGAGGCTCCTTATTATCTCTTGGAGATGACTCAAAGTTTGAGTCCAAAGACCTCCCAAGGGTGCAACTTACTCATAATGACTACATTAGCCATTTGCTCTTCTTGGGTTCAACCGCACTTGTAATCAGTTTCAAACTTGAAATCAAGTTCTTTGCATTTGCAAGCATCCTCGAGGGTGCTTGAGAAATCAAGTTGGATGCAAGATTTGTACCCATTTACATGTGTCAGGAAAAAGGCTTTCAAGGGACATGTGATGAGTATTCAAGTTCATATTCAAATTGGGAGTTTCTCTTGTTTGTTGCATTCTTGGAACTTGAACTCGCTTCATTCATACATGGAGTTTTTGAGAAGCCTGGCATCCATAATGGGATTGTCTAATGATGTGCAAGTATTGCCATGACAAATACATAGGTGACATCTGTGTATTTCTTCATTCTACCCTACGACCACATTATTATTTTACCATCACCCTCAAAGTCTTCCACACTTGGTCAGAAAAGCATCAAAAGTGAGGCTCTGCATGTTGTCACAGTTGTAGAAACACAAATCTTTTTACAAATCATGCCCTCCTGCTTCTGGGGACACTTTCTTCCCTCTAAGACAAGGAAGAGAAAGAAGTGGCAAACTTATGCCATTCATTGGTGGATTTGCATGGCAATTTTTATCATTCAACAACTAGTGGGTACCCATGACCTTCGGGCACTGTGAAGTCCCCTGGTTTCTTTAAACTTGGTTCATGTTTTAGTTTTTTTTAAAACTTTTATCTTTTTCTCTTTTTTTTAATGTGTTTTCTGTTTTTATTATTATTTTGTATAATAAAAATAAAGTGTTTCTTTTTCACTTTTATATTTTTGTTTAT
>Ga0116231_10003832_pt1 | contig 30867 bp, 33 predicted proteins | sample S1TSphgellanicum_2_FD_89695 | JGI IMG/M metagenome (GOLD analysis project Ga0116231, IMG submission 89695) | Host-associated microbial communities from peat moss isolated from Minnesota, USA - S1T2_Fd - Sphagnum magellanicum MG | ecosystem: Host-associated > Plants > Peat moss > Unclassified... | reverse complement strand
GATGGGATAGAGTTCAGCACACCTCCCTTAAAAAAATTGATCAGAGTATTATTCAAAGCGGCAACCTGATGTTCCATGGACGCCTCAACTGCTCCCTCTTCTTGCTCCTCTTTCAGAGGTTCGAATGGAGTTTCGCCGAGCTCACCCAATACCCTTTCAAGTTCTGTGGCAACACCCACCATCTCTTCTATGTCAGTGTATGTCCTAACAACACATATCTTCCTAATTTCTAGTTTCAACTTACTCAGAAATCGCCTCCTTTGTTCTGCATCGGGAATTTTCCCCTGTTGAAATAGCTTATCCAATCGTTCAAAATATCTCAACACCCACTCCTTGGGTTCCTGTTTGATGACATCGAGCTTCATTCGAATGTCATCAGTGTCCACATGGCCATACTTTTGCAAAATCAGTGTTCTCAGCTCAAGTAGTCAGCCGGCGCCGGCTGTAGCTTTCGGAACCACTCCCGGGCTCTACCTCTCAAATTGAGCTTGGCAATCTTGAAAAGTTTGTCCGCGTTGAGGTCGCGCACCTCTGCCACCATACTGAGCCGTTCAGCCCAATCGCTAACATCCTCATGATCGCGCCCCCAGAACAATTCATCCATGCCTTGTGGACTAGTCATCCTGAAGATGCGTAATTAAGACAAAGAAAATAGCAAAACTGCTTATAGACACAAAGCCCTTCAGACAAAATGTATGAACTCAACAACTGCTCATTGCTGCAGTTCAACTCGGATTACAAAAACATAGACGTCGGACTACACACTGAACTCTGATTAAGCTCCTTCATACACAGGTCTCAGAGGTTCAAAGTTTGATGGGAGGGTAGAGAAACGTTGCTCATCCGTCGACTGTTGTTGAAATCGCCATTGTCCTTCTTGTCCTAACCACACCCTCCAGCTAATCAGGTGGGATCTGGATCTGCTATGCTCCACCTGAAGCAAGAGATCTCCCTCCTGAAACAAGTCTTCCACTCCAGGTATGTACAACCTCACAAAATGGTTCGGCGACACTTCCGATCTAGGAATCAATATGTCCCCCAGCCTTGGGACACTGCATTGCCTTTCTGCAAGGTCAGGAGCGACCCTACGCAAGGTAGGAGGTGAAGTAGAAGCTGTCATGAAGTTCCGAGGTACATACCCACCCCCTTGCTCCATCTGTCACTCTCACCCAGACCCGTGCACTGGTGTAGAATCCACTGTGGGTTACTTCCACATCGATGTCCCCTACCTGTGCTTGGTCAGGATTTATACTTACAACTCTAACTATACCAAAACCTAGAAATCGTAAGATCACTGCTCCCCTTTGTGGCTCGTTCTAAATGGTCCCGAAATCGAACCTATGAACCAAGTTCAGTTCATGATTTTCCTGTGTTACGAGCTCTACAAGAATCTCTTCTCCACTAGACGAAGACATTATTCTCACGTTTCATATTACCTCGATCGTTATCAGCTCTATACTGGTCACAACTACGCAACCGGCTCTGATACCAAAAAGGAGGGATCCAAAGAAACAAAGAAGACACAGCAATAACCAAACCTCTCCCGAACTGCCTCGTTCTGATAGAGCGAGCACAATGCAATCTCACAACTATGCAACACACAACTCAAGCGAAATAGATTTCAGAGACAAAATTCCATAGCTCTTATTACACATAATGTCTCGTACAGAACCAACTCTCCTGCCTCCCAAAATTGCTATGTCGATTGCCTTCATCCTAAATTCCCAGTAAGCTTTCTTAGATCAAGGAGCCAGAGATGTCTCTGGTCATTAATTGCAGCGGAAAAAGAGAGCAACCAGACGAGAGTTCCCTAAGCTCCTAGCTGTTCTGCCAAAACCCACCGATCTACCTCCAACTGATCATCCTCTTTTCTACATCCTTGGATCCAACTTCTTGCACAAGCTTCCTCCTCCTTGCTTTTCTCAACAACAGCTTTTCCTCCATCCCTAATCAATGTGGCGCCGCTCCTCTTCATCAAAAGCTCCGTCATATTCTTGTCCTCCCATCCCACACAGACCGACCACCTTCTCCCATGCACCCCATGCATATTTAGTTTCCCTCTCACACTAATGAAGAAGAAATCCGTCGCCACTCATCAATAGAGGTGGCCAGATTACCCTGATCAAGGTTTTTGTGTTCACACAAACTGCACAGTCATGGAGTCACTGTCCTGCCACCTGTTGTTCGGCTACACTAGTATATGGGTCATTTTTTGGAAATATGCTCTATGAACCTTGGACAATTCCAAAGGTAACTTCCTCATTTCCAAGTTCATGTTCAAGCTAACCCTAAACTCATATATATACCAACTAAAGAAAAAACTGATTTTGAAAATCTATCTATGCAGGTAGGTTGTTTGTTTTGTACTTATGAGATCCACTGAACCTGGATGCTTCAGATCACGTTCTTGGTCTCTTTGGAAAGCTCTGGAGGAGGAGAGGTCCATTGGCTTGGTTTCATGGCATTCGAAAAGCTCTCGAGGAGGGGTGCATTGGCTTGGTTTCATGGCAGTTGAAAAGCTCTTCAGGAGGGGTGCATCGGCTTGGTTTCATGGCGTTTGGAAAGCTCTGGAGGAGGGGTGCATCAGCTTTGGTTTCATGGCGTTTGGACTTGTAGTGTAAACGTTCTTGTATATTTGAATGATTTCTTCACTGAAAACTAAATTAAATCCAGCTGAAAATTTCAGAGGAATTGGAATGTGCCTTTGGGGTTGTTGGAAAGATCTTGATTTGGCGAGGATTTAATGGAATTCATTTGGTAAGATTTGGATTCAGAATATGGGAGATATTGATTTTTTAAGTGATTTCTGCTGCTGAAAATTCAAATAAATTCCAAAAAACCAGGTTTTGGAAGGAAAAATCAGTTGAGGACATGGTAACACTTGGGCCAACAGCACAGGCCACAATAGTAAAAATGATATAACACAAGTTGAATTTTCATCACCAATAAAAGAGAAATGTATTTCAATTGTTGCTTTTACTCTCATATCTTTTGCTTTTCTCCCTCTTCTACCTTCTATTTTTAATGATTCAATTACTACTTCTTAATTGTTTAAACACTTTGGTAGCAAAAATGAACATGCACACTAAGAGATACACATAGGAAAGATGCATGAAATGATCTCCTGAACCTCATAATGCAGGCACAACTCCTTCCATCTAATTCAGCATTATTAGGTTTATGAGTTTGAGATAAGAAATGGCATCCTCTTTCCACAACTCCAAAACATTGGAAACTTAGGAGCCACTTGCAAGCTTGGAATACATTCAATGATGAGTTGAAAGTAGAGTCAAAACCATACTTACTTGATTCTATGCTATGAAGTCTGACATCCAACTTGCACCAAGTGGTAGCATTACTGCACTCGAGTTTCAAGGCGGTTGCTCGAGCTTGAGCAAAAGTTTTGATAGACAAGTCCTTCCTATAAGGTTTGTTGGTCGATTTGCTGCCTTGCAAAGCAGCAAACTAGGTGTTTAATACTGTTTTGATGGAGTCTCCAGATAATGTAGACATCCTAAACTGTTTTCTGTGATTTTCTAAAGATCTGTTATGTATGTAACAGCTGCTGGAATAAGACATTGCTAACTAATTCAAAAGACAACTGTGTATTGAATACTTGGAAAACTGCCTGCCTAACTACTTGTTGTACACTGAAACAAACAAGAAGATTGCACACAATGCCTAGCCTTCTGCATGCAAGCTTCCAACCATGTGGTTGATTGATCATATACTCAGATACAGCTTGCTGCATGAAGGAGAAATGTTCTGCCTTTTGGTTCACGTCAGTTTCAATCCATGAACAAAGGTGAACCTTCTCGGCGACCCAATGTTGATGCTTGCTTTCCTGAGTTAAACAGCCACCTGTCACCAGCATAAGGCTCTTCAGATTTGGTTTCATCATTGTTGTGAAAATGTTCTTCATTAGACCAAGCATGTTTGCCAAAGTAGTACTCTGTCCCTCCAAATGAAGAGTAGGGCTTCTCAGGTTCTTCAGCATCCTCATCATGCTTAGAGTACCATCTTAGTATGCCATTTTTTGACTCACCAACTCCATCCCCAAGCTTCCCAGATGTACCACCAGCTCCACTATAAGTTCTATTCTTTGTAGCCCTGGACATAGGCCATGCATCTCTGTGCTCAGATCTTTGTTGGCCAGTCCGCACACTGCTGTAAAACAATGAGTCTTCATGATCAGGGAGATTCTCATTGTCATCATCAAAAACAGGTTTCTTGGATGTGGTGGAAAACTTTGGTGTCTCAGGTTCTAGTTCCCCATAGGATCCCCGGCTCCAACTTTCCTGTAAAGAAGGCTGTGGTTTACTATTTGGCACATTCAGCTCATTACGAGCCTCCATGCCACTGACATACTGACCTCGAGAAGCTTCCAGTTTTGGAGCTTCATCTCCACCATCATCACTGTCACTGTCCAACTCAGTTTCACTGCTATCTCCCTGCATTGCAACATTCTGCTTCAAAGGTGTGCTAGGTAACCCCCCACTTCGTTTGGCAAACCCAGCTGCAGCCCGTGCTGCTGCAACTGCACGATCTGCAGATGCAGCTGCTGCCTTTGCAGCTGCTGCTACACTAGGGTACTCCATCTCCTCATCCCCCATTTCTTCGTATGCACCTTTCTTAGTGTTTGATGCAGATTTTAAATCCAGGTCTTTCATCACCTTGTGACCTTTCTTTTGAGAATCTTGTGATAGAGGTGGTGGTGGAGTATCATCGTATTTCCCTGGTGGCGGCATTTTTCCAAATGGAACAAACTGTTTTTCATCATCCTTGGGAGGAGAATTAGCCAAGCTTGTATCTGGCTGTGAGCGGCGAGAGTTAAGTCGTGTGGATGATGTTACATCTGGAGATCCATCTTTGGGAAGATAAACTGGCACAGATTCAGACTCCTCTTTGCCACTGGCATCAAGCAATCGATCTGGGCCATCCTGCAAATACAAGTGAAAGATTAGAGGGGAAACAAATGAACATTAACAGGTGTGGACACTTGAACCTCAGAATACAGAACCATGATTTCCAAAACTCCAGCTTATGTGGACAGGTAAATCCCAACTCCATAATGAGTATCAATCTCTGGCCCAATTGGAGAGACTCCTAGCCAGCTGCATAGACTGGCTCTGGAATATCTCAATCTAGAAGTGCATTTGTGTAAAAACACTGCAACCATAGGTCCTCCCAACAGTACAATGATCCAAACCCAGAAGCAGAAGGCTTGCCACAGAGTGGGTTAACTTGAGTTCTTACAAGCAAATCTTGTGGAACTTTTAGGAGATCTGCTTCAGCTGAAGTGGAATCCCACTCAACATTGTGCTCGGTTGCAATTTCCTTCAGAATCTTCAGCTTGAGTACACCTGATGGAGTTGTTACAGAAAGCTTCTCTATGATCTGCCAACCATGATCCAACAATGGTAAGATCTCTCAAGCTTCAGCCAGAATCAGAGCCTGATATGTCCTAAACATGCAACCCAGCCTACTGTCATTAAACAGTCATGCAAAGATACATACTCATTGATGACAAAAGCACAATGCAATGATCAACTGAGGATTAAACAAAGAAGCCAGTAGTACCTGTCTATTCACTCCACAGTCAGGACGTAGTTCAGCTGCTGCTGTAACAAACTCTTTCCCATACTTGGCAGAAAATAGTGAGTGCAATTGTAACAACTCTGGCAAGTCTGCACACCGTGGTGCTGCAAATATTAAGCTTGTGATGGGCTCCTTCAAATCTATTGGACACAGCCTGGCACAAGAAACATGTCAACAACAGACACAAAGTCCTTCAACACACGACATTAAATGGACTACAGATTTCAGAGAGGGTTTCAGTCATTTGTTCTCTGTAAATGGCAACAAGGAGAAGATTCCCCTTTTCAGAAATGTGTATACTTGTTTTCATACACATACTTACATAACAATCCTGCAACCTTCTACAACTGGAGCAAACAACCAATGTTGAGGTTTGTTGAGCTGTAAAGCTTCCAGTCAAGACTTGCTGCTGCATAGTCTATCCATTTTTTCAATGTAGAGCTAGATGAGTAGAGCTTTTGATACATACTTTTGTGACTCGATGATTGGAAGCCGAACAGCAACAAGTTCACAAAAAAGCTCAAGAGTGTCATATGCCGCAAGAATATTCTCTTCTCTGATGACATGCTCCACCTGCAAATTGCAGGGCAACTTTTATTGTACGAGAGAGGAATGCCACAGAAAGGAAGCACAGAATCTTGACCATAGCTTGATGAGAAGTGGTATATGAGACCCAAAAAGAACTGAAATTTTCCATCCTACATGGATGGACAGACAGCCCGCCCTGAAGTTGTCATGCAAAGAAAAAGAAGTCGATACATAAACCAGAATCAACTTACTCGTATGCGGGCACTAGGCTCCTGTCCAGAAGCAAGAAGCTGAGAAATTTCCTTGCGCAACTGCTTCACCTGAACGTCACGCTTGTTGCGGAACAACTTGATGCGTGCCATTGCTAGCCGCAGCAGTGTCTTGCTGTTGCATCCATCCCACATACAAAAAACAAAACGGCCAGACTACCAATCAGGCACAAGTACAACAATTGCCAAACCAGGCCACAGTGGACAATGTGTTTCTGTGTGATATGTAGGATGTGGCCAATCCTACATAATCTTCCATCCTTCAACCACAACCTCCAACTATCACAATCAGGCAGCAAGCACCATACTAGGAATTGAGCTGGAAAAACAAGGTATCAACTCTAGAGCAGCTATTTCTGAAAGTGCCTGGGTGTATCTTATGACTCTTATCTCATCAGAAAAACAATGATCTCAACATGACTCTAGCGTAAAGCCTAATGCTCTGGAATTCCCTCTAGGGAACTTCTGCAGAGTCTGTTCTCATGTCTGATGAGAACTCTGGAATGGAATCTGAAGCTGCAGCTTCTTCAACACAAACTGCGCATTGCTTTCAAGGATTTCATGAGGCAAGTCAGGTTCAAAATCCGGTCTCATTCCGACTCCCACAAACCCAGCATTCTGAAGCTGACGCCGAAGAAACTGCATCGTTTCCTGATGCATGATGTCCCGGAAAAGCCAAGGTTCCAAAGCTTGGCGTCAAGTCTCTTACCATTTGGACGCTCGGAAGCTTTTCTTTAACAATGAATCCCACATGATGCTCCCTCCTCCTTCTCCTCTTGTACAGTGCTCCTTGATCTCGTTCCTCCTATTCTTCCGCGTACGTGTTCTCCTTTTCTCTTCGTCTTTTAGTCTCTCTTCTGTCTGGGTCTTCTGCCTGCTCTTGTTGTTGTCGCCCTGCTTCTTCCTCTCTCCTACTACTTTCCCTCCACAAGCCTGCTTTCCTCCACCTCTCTTCTTTTTCCACTAAATTTCCATCCTCTCCTCCATATCGTCCTTCCTAATCCGATTTTCCAACAATTTTATATTCTCCCTCCCCCGCAGCTTCTACAGTTTCCGTAGCAACTGCAGCACCTTTGCACTCTCTCCTTCAGCTTCTTCCTCCACCGATTTGTAACGTCCTGTAGTAGCAGCAGCAACAGGCGCCGGTCCTTGCACCACTTCTTCTCCCCCTCTCGTAACTAATTCTTCGCCTCCAGCTTCAACTACAGAATTGAGTCCAAGCTATTGCTACGTGCATCGATTTTCTGTTCGATTTTCTTCTAGCTTTCACTTCCTTCTTCCTCCAGCTCGTGCCACCACTATTATCGTCTTCATGAAAGAATCCTCCTCTCACAGCTGTTTCTTCCACTTCTTCTGATCTCTTACGATTTCTTCAGTTCTGTTCTGTTCTGTTTCAGAGGCGAGCACTGCTCAGCAACGCACGACAATCTCGTGCGCGCGCGCAAACGCACGCGATCGCAGCGAGGAAATGCCGCAACAACAACAGCGTAGAACAAAAGCGCACACGTACGAAATCCAATCTGCTAATCTCGATCTTCTGCGCGGTAATTAGCTCGCAATTAGCGCTTTGATTAGTTAATCCCAATCTTCTGCGTGGTAATTAGCACGTCATTAGCGCTTTGATTAGCTAATCTTAATCTCCTGCGCGGTAATTAGCACGTCATTAGTGCTTTGATTAGCTAATCTTAACCTGCTGAGCGGTATTAGGACGTCATTAGCTCTTTGATTAGCAAATCTTAAGCTTCTGCGCGGTAATTTGCACGTCATTAGCGCTTTGATTAGCTAATCTTCATCTTCTGCGCGGTAATTAGCACGCAATTAGCGCTCTGATTAGCAGTGGAGTAGCACCTACGAAATGAAAATATCAGTGTATTTCTGGGAATTTCTTCAGGTACCCAGGAATTTCTTCAGGTACAACGTGGCGATCGTCCACAGGAAGCGGTAGAAAAAATGGCGATCATCTCTCGGAAGATTAAGCCAAATCTGGCTATGAGTTACCAGATATGAAGCACAAAAGCTTTAATCATCATCCATCTATAATTTTTTGGCTACAATTACTGAAAATCAAATGTAGAAGTCTGGCTACTTTTACTTTTTTATAACTCCCTTCTGGCGACTGAAACTTTCAAAAAGTACTTAATTTTCAAGTTTCTTAGTTTTTCATTTCGCCTTGTTTTTGGGAATTTCTTCAAAGTAGCCAAAAGCGACGGATTCATCCATTAGGAAGCTGCAGAAAAAGTGGCAATCGACTCTAGGAAGATTTAGCCAAATATGGCTATATCCCAGATTTGAAGCAGAAAGCTTTATTCATTGTCCTTCCATAGTTTTTTTGGCTACAATGAACCAAATGCAGAACTGCCTGGCTATTTCGTCTTTTTTTCCTCCCTCACTTCTGGCGATTGAAACTGTCAAAAAAGCACTTCATTTTCGAATTTCTGAGTTTTCTTTTCACTTCTTGACCAAGTTTCGCCAGGAAAAGAAAGCCTGCTACGCGTTTCTCGGAAACAAAGAGGGTTGGTATAGCCAGGTTCCTCCTAATCACAGCTTTAATGAAGTGATTTAATGCTAAATTAATTTCCAATTAGTAGCTAATTAATAATTTGAAATTTGTTTAGCCAACTTAAGTAAAATAACCTTCAATATTTTCACGTTAGTTAGTTCCCAAAAGAGCACAAATGCGTGTGCGTGTGTGGGGCCCAGATATTTGAAAATTTTCAAACGTGTCACGGTACTATTGGTGTAGTTTTATTTTTTTCCTGCCCAGCTGACTAGTAAGTTCATCGGCTGGTGTGTACCTAGCTAACTACCTAGCTAACTACGCACCTACCTACCTACCTACCTACCCACCTACCTACCCACCCCTTCGCCTTACTGTGTTGATCACCGACCATCATAAGAGGATTATTTCTTTTCTTTTTCTTTTTTCTTCTTTAAAAGGAAAATAGCGTCAATTTGGGGAAACCTGAATTGACTTGGTAATCGACGACCGTTGGATGGAATAAATGGTCGATGGATGTGTGGATGAATAATTTGCATTATGGACCAAGTCGTGGTTTCTTGGATGAATAAATTGCATTATAGATGAGAAATTTTATCTTCTTGGAAGTACAGTCTAAGTTAGGAGATCACCGACCATCATAGAGGTGTTTCTTCTTTTCTTTTTCTTTTTTTCTTTTTCTTTTTGAAGGAGAGTAGCGTCAATTTGGGAACCCTGAAAGAAATTATCTCCATTATGACCAAGTCGTGGTTTCGTGGATGAATAATACGTTGCCTTATGGATGAGACTTCCATGAATTTCATTAACGATACGGTCTAGATAGGGGGTGCCTCGACAACTGCTGACATGGCGGAAAAAGAGAGAAATCACGTGACACCTGGCACTAAGTGACACACGGCTGTACAGTCGGTGCAAACCGTAGTGTGTCACGTTTGCCCTAAATTTCCAATCCTTCAAATAGAATGGTGCCAGGTGGACCCATAGGTGGGGCAAGAATTAAAATCTGCAATATTCTCCACGTGGCAACGTTTGGGGTCGAATGGCGCCATTCACACAAGGGTGTGCTCAAGTTAGTGCCAGGTGGCTTTGAGGCTGCATCTCTGACCGTTGGATCTTCTTCTTTTTTTAAAAACCAAATAAAATGTAATAAACTAAAATTTTGATTTTATTTTGATTTCCATGAAAAGAAGGTAGAAAACTTCTCTGTTCACATTCAAATTCGTTAAATTAATATTCACGAAATAGAATGGTGGAAAATAGATACTTTCCAGTTTGAGGATTTAAGGTCAGATTTGTAAAAACTTCCAATGTTAGATTTGATTCCCTATTTTGAAGGCAAGAAAAAAATCCTAGAAAAAAAGGTAAAATAAATTTAAACTTTGAAAATGGAAAACACCAAACTATTATTATTATTGTTGTGGAAAAATACATGGATCAAGGGTCAGGTGAATTTTTTTTTGAAAATCAAATGTAAATGAGTACTAATAAAAAATTCGATGAAAAGAAAAGAAAAGACTATTTAAAGGATAACTATGACCAAACAATATGATTAAAAAAGCATTACATAATAATTTAACTAATCCAAATTCCAACAACAAGGGTTGTGTCACACTGTGGCCTTTGCCATTTACACTAAAAAGTATCTTAAGGCAAAAGAAGAATTATGGAAACTCAAATATTTCACCATGCAAAAAATATAATCTTCAAAAAGTCTTCTAAAAGAAACCAAAATCCTTCAAGGTATTATAACTACATAACTAATCTCAAGTTTCAACACAAGCCAAAATATCATCTTTCAAAAATCCTCAGATAAAAGTAGACCTATTATTATTGCCTACGGGCCAAAATCCCTTAAGCTACTATACTTTATAACAAATCTAAACACAATATCCTTGCCTTGTAGGCAAGGCCAACAATACCCCTTCCACTCTCTAGTGTGAATGAAAATTTCCTTGTGGTGAAAAACCTAGGAAATAAAGGCGGCTTTGGCAAAATTATTAGAACTTGTTAATTCTAACATTGATTGAATTTTGTCAAATCCCATGTATTAAAACCCCAATTTTCAATTCCATGCAATATTATTTTATATATTACTCTTCACCTTCATCCCCCAATAGTCTTTGATGATTTGATCACAAAATCAACCTTGTATAGATTTGAGAAATCAAATTATATGTGTGCAACTACATAGAAATAAGAGTTTTCCATAAAGTCAGGAAAACACAGCACTAGAACCCTGAGTTTGGTCCAAAACCGGGTGAGATGTTTAAAAACATCTGCAAAAAAATACATTAGCCTTCAAGGTGGGGGTGAAACTCAGAAATGCACCATTTTTTGTGCCAAACTGAGTTTCATCCTGTTTTGACCCCTTCTTTCCTTTTTCCTGACCGACTCCACTGCTGCTACATATATTTTCAGTGCTCCCACATGTACAACTACTATAATTACCTCGAACCTTGTGCATTAAATGTCGAGTTTCAGCATTTCATACCCAGATTTAAATAAAACCTCCTTCCTTTGTGGACCTCTTTGACTCAAAGAGGGGATAGGGGGTGAAAAGAGGCCCAAACACAGGGTGAAGACAGGATGACTTTAAGGAAAACTCTATAATCCAACAAAAATGGAAAAAAAGACATACACCGGTGTAGGTGGATCTGGTCCAAGGTTCTGAAATTGTTGAATGAGATACCAGGATTCTGTTAAGAAGGCTTTGGAATGGACATATGCTCTTGCAAATAAAAGAAGGAAAGTGGAATTGAAAGTAAGGTGTTGAATTGTTCACATTGCAGCAGCAAGACTGAGATTCAAAGAACACTGAGCTCACCATGAAGAAGCTTAAGAGCATGAATTCCTGAAAACCCACTAACATAACAATGGGTTTTGAAAAACGACCCACTCAAAGGATTTAAGAAAAGCTTGAAATAATCATGTTGATTATCCAAAGGCAGAAGCACCCAAACAGAAATCCATCACACATGAGTAAATCTTCTTGACCCATTGAAATTATAACCAGAGAAGAAGAAATGAATTTGGAAAAACAGAAACACAAAGAACAAACATAGAGGAGGAAGAGCACACAAACCCATTTGAGGATGACAACCAAAACAATATTGAGGATGACTTTTAGACAGCTGCAAGTGCTGGGGACTGACAAAAGCGAGCAAGTGCATCATTGACTATGATGGGTTTTCATGGGTGTTTTCTTCTGGGCAACAGGAACATAAACATTATTATGTTGCTCAAATCGAGAGGTTGAGAGATAAATGCTGGCACTCTCCAAAGAGATGAAAGGCTTTTTCAAGAATAAAAAGAGTCCACATGCCAAATATTTTCTTGTTCCTGAGCCAAATATGACTCAGGTAGGATAGGAGCTGTTTGAAAATGGCTACCCCTGAGTAATATTTATCACAAATCGGGCTTCAAAATAATGGTCAAAACATGCTCATCAGATGTCAAGCTCAACAACAAACTTTAGAGAAAAGGGGAAGTGATGTGAAGCTGCTGTTATTGTGAGCTCAATCGGGGCTCATATCTACAGCTTCTTTCCCCACCTTTTAGTCACCATGCTTATGTTCTTAAAAACTCTAACCTAACCCTAGACCGTGACAAAATATGTAACAGTTTCTTATTTTTTAAATAATAGAAACAGAACAAGATCTGCAGACTTAGTGGCTACAGAGTACAGACAAGGTTAAAAAATGATTAAACAAAACTGGCCATCAAATCAAATCCAGGCTAAAGAGCTACGATCATTTGCCTGTTGGGGTCGCCCTCTTGTTGGAGTTGGAGGTCTTTGCACATTGAGTTCCTGCAAAAAACCCAAATTGTAAAAACCTTAAAATTCATGAATACACATAATGTTCTGGTTCACAATTTGGAGAAAACCCATGACACATACCACTTTGTACAGCCCAGCTATGTGCTCCTACACTCGGGCAATACCCATGACCCCATTTCAGACTCATTTCAGACTGAATTGTAGAGATACCAGCTGTTCAGAGTGAAGCTTGATCTCAACAAACATGAAAGATGTACTTTTTGACAACCCTTTACCAAGTTCATAGGTTACAAGGTAGCTAGGTTCTCAATGTGAAGTTCAATGCAGAAGTTACCCAAGTGAAAGCTAGATAGATGATGCAAGTGTTTTCACCTGCATCCACATCTCTTCATGGTGGCGTTCCGGTGATGACTCAGGGGAAGGAATGGCAGGTGGGATAGGGTGGATAAGCTTGGGCACCACTACCAGGTCCCGTCCAAGAACCAAAATTGCTCCTGCATTGTTGGCTGTCCCTGCACTTATGAAAAAACCCACCAAAAAAGAAAAAAACCCCGATTTTAATTCAATTCCTTCCTCTTCTGTCTGCTTCTTTTTCTAAAAATGCTTGGGCTCAGGAGCCTGAAGACAATGTGGTTAGGGGGAAAAAAAAATTGACTTACCACAATAATTTGTGGCAGAGAACAAAGTAATGAGGTGACCTTGAGCAAATCGCTCAAACCCATCCATCACACATTCATGAGCTCGGACAATAAGCTGGAGATCATTGTTCTTACAGAACTCCATGACCCTGTCAGGCTGGAGAACACAAAATGACTGTCAAAAGTCAATAACTGCAAAGTGTGTAGGAGCACTTGAAGGACCCAACAAATGAGCCATAAGCAAGACTCTTTGCAGGTATTCAAGAAGAATGAGTATTTTACTTACTCCAAAGGTAACCAATCCAGGTCCTCGTGCATTTGGCCGTAAACCTTCAACACTATCATTTTCTGTTGGGTCCGACCTGCACAAAAGAAAAATTCAGATGATTGTTTCCGATGCCTGATCTCAATTCACCCAACTGGATAGAGTACACATCCAGTGCATCAACAGAAACTGCAGACCTACTTCAAATTCTGGGCACTTGGGGGGGTGTGCACTTTGCAATCCTCACACAGACCAAATTGGGAGCTTGGAATTAATGCCTATACCTCAAGCAACATGGTGTGTATGATACTACATAGTTATTAGTGCAATTGTTTCAGCAGTATAAAGGGGGACAACATACCAGAGGAGGTCCATGAGCACAACAGAGCCAGCCTCCATGGTAATGGGTCGTTTCAGATCTTCAATCTGCTGTACAAAGTTGATGGACCTTCCAATTCCACCATGCATGCAAATGATTTTTTTCTCAATGACGGCAGCAAGAGGCAACCAGTTAAATAGCTGATTGATGCGTTGCCATACCCATATGCCATCCCGTTCTCCCTGCATATACATAATAGTTGACAGAAAAACTCTGAGAATATTGGGCCCTAAACTTTTCCAATACAACCTCCCTGAGATTGCAAATCTAGTATATTCATTCTTCTAATAGTAGTACTCACAAAGACTCATTTTGTCAAATGGGTATCCATCCTAACATCAGAGAAACCCATAAAAAGCCATGTATGTCACATCTGTGACAAGAGAGAGAGGAAGCACCAACCATGCGTTCGATGCACTCAATGCGGAAACCAAATAGAGCATTGATGTCTGCAGCTTCATGATTGCCACGTATCAGGTGGATGTTCATCGGATATTCAATCTGAACAATGCAACCACACAAATCTGTAGAATTGTAACTTGTAGCATGTACTACAAGAGAAAAAAACAGGAAATTCATTTGCAGTCCAACTACCTTTGGTTGCGGCAAGTAAAGTTGGGGGACTTGTAACAGCTTTTACCTTAAGAGCAAGTAGTAGAGTGATTGTTTCTAAACTATGTTGCCCTCGATCCACATAGTCCCCCAGAAAAAGATAATCAATATACCTGTACAAATTGAGATTGCAAGCTTTAGACCCTCCCACTTCATCATTGTGGGGACAAACAAATTTTTTTTTGCAACAGGGTAAATTCCAATGCTGAAGACCCAAATGAGTGCTGATTAGCATATTAGTAACCCTGGTGCAAAGGACACAACCAATCAAATTAAGAGGGGTTCTTCAACACAATGTGCTCATCTGAATTGGGTCTTTATCAAGCTTCTCCCAACAGCTTCATCACAACAGCACTCAGAACTGTGGGATTTGAAGCCCAGACATTCAAGTTGGAAACCTTCAGATTGAGGTAAAGTTTTGCAAAAAGATAACTCTACTATAACTGGAAAAAAAAGAGAAAGCTTACGTTATGTCTCCAGCTGTTGAAGGGGACCCGTATTCATCAAACAGGCGCATAAGATCACCGAACTGTCCATGAAGATCACCAAAAATCTTTACAGGAGCTCTGATTTGCAGCACACTTGGTTCCCGGGTGAATAACCGTTCAGCAGCATCACAAAGCTCGGCTATCTCATTGCTATCCATGAAATAATGTCTCTTTACTGGTGGTTTCCAACCACGTGGCTTGAGCAAGTAGGCTAGCACCTGCAGAAGAAGCCAAGGAAGTGTTCACCCAAACAGTCAGTCAGGGCTGTAACAGGGCAGGCAGATGGGTCATACCTATGCATGCTTGTATACTCTTCTAAGTAAAATCCAAAGAGAGAGAGTACCTACCCTTTTCTGCACACCACTTATTGACATCTGCCTGTCCAAAAGCCGTCTTGCTTGAGATGTGCTATCTGGAGTTCCATAACTGACACGTCGCCCCTCGTTTTCAAATTGATCAATAGACAACTGCCTCACCAAACCCCCTAAAGCACCTCCTGACTCTGCTGCCACAACAACCTGCAATGATCCAAAGAAGACAGACACCTCAGAAGACAGACACATCCCAACAAACCATACATTGAAACCAATGTTGGCTGGTTCTGGATTTCTGGCCAGGTACAGGTCTGGATCCAGGTCTAAGAACCAGACCTGGCAGGTCTACATGGACCCAGAACTGCCCAAGAACCAGACCCAGCAGGTCTACATGGACCCAGGACTGGCCAAGAACTGGACCCAGCAGGTTTATATGAACCTGGACCTGACCTTAGAACCAGATCTGGTGGTTCCGGGTCTAGGCTGCACCAGTTAATCACAGAAACCAACAGGCAATACATATAAAATCACCAGAAGAATTTCCTCACTTATTTGACTGAAAGAACTTGACCTAGCTATAACACCATGGATGATTTTGCAGCCGTGCTTACTGCTCTATGATGCAGCCTGACTCCTGTTGGTGTAGAATAATTTGAAATGCCAGCAATAGATGATTTATTGGGGGGGGGAACAAGAGCTGCAGAAGGTGTAGATGTTGGTTGCTTTCCAGTAAGTGTGGTGGCTTCAGGACCTGCATCTTGATCAGGGATTTGTTTATCCACCTTCCCATTTGTCTCATGGATTGCAGTGGCTTTGGCTAAGGCTGAACTGATTGCCTCAGCCTCGGCTGCTGATGCCTCCACGAGTGTCTCTATTCCTTTTCTTTCACTCCTGCCAACAACCATCATTCCCCACAACCACCTCTCTCATGGGTACTACTTTGCAATGTAACAGGAAACTTCTGATTGCAGACTTTGAAGAGGTCAGAGAAAGAAATGAGTTATGCCACACAGGTGATGGCATCAGCCTGAATGCTCTCAAGGGAAAGAGGAAGGATGTGTGAACCCAAACTTTCTTCTAAAGCACATTCATAAGCTTCCATTGACATACCGATGTCCATGTGAAAGAGCATTTTCAGTGCTGATGTCCATGATTGCGTCACCATTCAACGGTGCTCCAACTGGACTGGCCATAACCACAGACTTATCAGTTAATGAAGCCTCTGATTCAACAGGCTTTTCTGCCTCAGGTTGCTTGGAGATGCTGGGAGGTGGTGATACTGGCGATGAGGCAGCTGCAGATGCAGCATGATGCAATGCTGAAGATGTTGTCTCTGCAGCTGCCAAGTCTTCTGCTACTAAAAGATCGTCAAGCAACACTCCTGCAATAGACAATTGTTCAATTGCAATTGCATTGATCAGAAGCTGCCACAACATTTCAGAACACTATAAAACTGGATAACAAATATGTTTTGGATTCTTCAAAGCTTTTCCAGGACGAGCAAAAGGGCAACATAGAGACATAAAGTGTGACACCCATGCATACCTCCCCTAAGCCCACCATACACAAAAACGAGATCATCTACGGCTGCAGCAGCATGACGACACCGTCTTGTGAGCTCACTAGCTGCATCACCACCTGATGCATCATTACTGTACCTTCCTGTACGCGGGGATGTCACCACCCCCTTCCTATCACACCACACCCCCGCAGCCGTATCCAGGACTGTTGCACAAAACCCACATGTCACTCAGAGTTACAAGTATTCTCAAAGATTGGGCTACAGCTTCATTCTCTATCAAGGAGATTCCACATTGCTGCTACAATTCTGAATTTGTCTCTCATGATTTGGAAGATCTAAGACTCAGTATAGATCTGTACACATCTGTCCTCACAGTATCAGGATGTCTGCTTAGTTACAGCATAGGCAACCCCAAATGCAAACAGAGATTGACTAGTATGTTGAAAATGTCAACAGTCAAAGCTCACCCTAAACCCTAAACCATGCACTCCTCCCCTTCTATCCTGAATGTTTCTATGTTTTCTCCAGCGATCCTGGATTTCACATATTGCTTCATGGTAGAGCTTATAACAGACTAAGACCCTTCCTTTTCATATGAAAAACAATGGCATTACCAACACATTTCGTGTTGGATATGCACTTCTAAAAAGAGCCCATAATGAGTTTTGACCAATTGAGAGCTCGCATTGCATTCTGGCTACCCAGAGAGGTTTGCAGAATAGTGATCAGGAGCCTGATGTAAGCATTTCACCAGGTTTAGGGTTTCAGGTTTCTAAACTCATCTCCAAAATGCTTCACACCTCACAAGCAAGAAACAAAGTTCAATTTCAGAAGAGCACTTGTCATCCATCAATAAGAAAGATTGATGAGAGGAGAAAGTGCAGCTGCCACCCATCAGAATTTTAGACTCACAAGGCCCAGCACTTCAAAATGGGTGGTAGCATAATTCTTTCAGATAAGAGTATCTGAAGAAACTCCTCTATTTTATTTTGAGAAGGGGTGGTGGTCCATACTAGATTCCAAGAGTCAATGGATGTTGACTCTTTCTTTATAAAAAGGTCTGTGGAGGCACTCAGAGGTTCATGAGGCACAAATCTAGTGCAGCAATTACCATACTGATCCTTGCCAGTGCAGAACCAGGTTTTTTCTTGCAATCCATCATCATCCATTTGCTGGCACCCAATTTTATGGGTTTTATGAAATGTGTGTGCCTTGGGGTTGTGCCCTCACAACAATTTGTGTGCGCAGCAGAAAGAGATGACTGTCCAGCAGTACACCAGCATAGCCCTGTATCATTGGAAATGATAAGAGACCAGCAGCTCCCACTCCCCAGAAAGTTATCCTCAAGTAGACATCAGCACCTTAAAATTCTGAAAGCTGACCTGTGTAGAAGGGCACGTAGGGAGAGAGAGCAGTGTATGAGGTGCAGCAGCAGGCACATTCTCTAAAAAAATGTCAGGTTCCATAGTCAGCTTATAATTACAGACCTGCAACACTGGATGCATCTTCAACCATCCGACCACCTCCAAGTGCTCCTCCTGAAACATGGAGCCTAGCATTTACAAACACCTGCACAAGAATGACCCCCCCCAAAAAAGCATAAGTAAAGGCTCCCACATTTGTGTGTGTCCCAGTTTTGACTGTCACCCACATGTCCCATGACAGGAATTGGACTCAAGAGAATGATAGTCAAGAAGTTGAAGAAGACATAGATGTGAAGTGCTTGCAGAAGTGTTTTCTGTGCAAACTCACTGCTGCATGTTGGTATCTTGAAGAAGGCGAGATGCCAGGAGCGATAGCCCACTCCCACCGTCCGTCTCGATGCTTTGCAAGTCCATACGCAGTATCAAGTGGCTACAGGCAACAACAACCTTACCAATCAGTCTTCCTGGTATACTTGATGATGTTCTGGATATAAGCAAATGACGGTTCATGGCTCGTACCACGCTGTTAGCATCTCTTCCACCAGAAAGAAGCAGCAGACCATCTGAACGAGCACTTGCTGTTGCATATCTGCAATCAGATAAAGGAACACACTTCTTTCATAAAAAAGACCCTGGTGCACAGAGACACAAGTAAAAAATGCTCCTGCTGCTAGAGTAGTAGCAAAAGAAAAAGGTGAGGGAAGAGAAGTACAACACCCATGCATTTTTGTATCAGTCAAATGCTATTACATACATGCAAGGGGGAGGTCCATCTCCTTCTGGATCCAGCTTTCGCCATTCATAGGGCTTTGCTGCTGTATCTAGAGCCCATACATCTGCAAGCGGACGTTTCCCTGCAAGATAACAGTTTTGAGTCAGAACTCTGTGGAAAACACATCTGAGTCCATCCTCGAACCACAACCAACTTGAGGACACCGAGCTCACAAATTGCTGCAGGACTAACCATCATTGCCACTTGTGCAGACAAGAAACCGCTGGCCCACTAATGCCATGACATGTCCATACCGAGGACCTGGTCCCGGTCCTTGCACGACCACCCTGCCAGCCATACTTCTCCCCCTGTTCAGAAACTTCCTCCCCTGAAACAAGATGAGATTGTACGATGTGGTCTGATAACCATGAAGAACAACAACAATGCCAAAGAAGGAAAAGGACAAATACATATAACCCACCTGTGCCACCTCGGCTTTGCTTGTGTTAGGTCAAGGACATGGAGGTCCTCAGTGGAAAGACCTGCTGGTCCTATGCCTCCCTGTTCATTCCAAGCAGCCATATACCCATTTATTAATCCATAAACCACTGGACAGTATTCATTTAACATACAAGACTTGTCTACTGGAAAATGAATTCCATTTTATTTCCTTGAAATGCTCAAGCTTTTGTCATTAGGGTTTTCAACTGTTGGTGTTTTCTATTATCATACCTGAACTACTATCATGGTGCCAACAGCTGTGGCTGCATGTGCTGCGCGTGGAGATGGTGGATCCCCAACAGGAATAAGCCTGTTTTTGTGCAAACAAGGACAAAAAACACTTACATAATCATACAAACAGGGACCAAAAAAACAGCACAGAGTTGTAGTGCTAAACCCCAGGAACAAAGAACAGGATTTACTCTCAGTTATGATTGCAACAAATCCAGAAAGATCTTCAGCACAACATTTTTGCAGTAAATCAATAATCTCAAGCTGCAAGAAAGCGGTTTTAATCAACAAATAAGATGCTTCCTAGATCCATGCACAAACTGCCTTCAAATTGAACCAAAGATTCCAACATCAGTTGGTCCTGAGCACCCACACACATGAATGTGCTTTAGGAGTAAACCCTAAATCTCCACAAAATTGAAGCTCTGCAACCATGAAGCTGATTTGCCTCAGAAGTCAATTTGGAGGAGGAAGGTTTTGTGTTGACCAACAAGAGTGGTGTACTTGGGTAGGAGCCACCTCTTCTTTCTTGCTTTCTTCTCATTGAAATTTGTTTGTTTTTTGAGGAAAAAAAGAGATCAAAAGAAGAAAACTCACCTTGTCCATTTGGTGTTGTGAATGTCAAAGCAATGCACATCTGCAGTAGCTCCAGCTAATCCTGTTGGTACCCAACAACAAGAGCAGCAATGCCAGCAATGGATTCAACAAAAGAAAACTCTGGGACTCAGGAGAAAAAAAACCCACTCGCAACAGCTGCTATGACTAATCCTAAAACCGCCTCTGGCGCATCCAGCTACTACAAGCATTTTGCTTTGATTTTGTTAGCTTCTTGAAGCTTGCTTTCAACTTGAATGAATCAGAGCAAGATGGTTCTCAAGGCAGTCAAAGGCAGATTTTGTTCAACCCAAGATCTGTGAAACATTGCTATGCAGAATCGCAAACTGGAAGAAGGAAAAACAAACAAAACTAAACAGATGAGGAAGAGATTGCTTGCAGGGAGGAGGTACACATACTAATCCCTGCACCAGCAGGTGATCCTTGTGGACCTACAGGACCAGTGTTGCCTTCCAGTGCAGTTGCACCACCAAAGAGAATGAGACGTGGACCCACATAGCCAGGGCTCCCTTCCTCCCCTACAGCTGCTACTGCTGTCAATGTGTGACCACAGCGTGGTCCTGGACCATCATCTCTTTTCTCACAGATTGTGTTCACAACTCTGTATCCAGGGGCAGGTCGTGGTGATGCAGTTGGTCCTTGCAGCAGCTGCTGTTGTTGTTGTTGTTGTTGCTGCTGCTGTTGCTGCTGTTGTGGGTGTGGTGGAGATGTTCCTCCTGCCACTACTGGTGGAGATTGTGGTAGTCCTTGTGGTGTTTGTGCTTGATCTTGCGCTTGTCCTTGCATCGTTTGCTGCTGCTGCTGCTGAGAGTCCTCGCCCATTCCTGTTGCATCTGTTTCCATGAGCTTCTTCAATACCCAAATGTTGCATAGGGAATTCCTCCCGGAAACTTGTTCTTCGCCATTCTATGACAACCCCGGAAGCGTTTCTTTTTGTTGGCACGCTTCTTGTTGTTATGTTGCACACCAACCCACTCGTACTCTACTTCGTAGCGAGCGCTGGCTGCCGGCTTGGTTTCAGATCAGCTGCGAAAACACAAACCCTAACTCTGCAGAGCTTGAGCACAATAAGCGAATGCTGGCAAACCTGCCAAATGGGTCGTCCTGAAAATTGCACGAAAGAGGCGCGCGGCACGACAATCGTGCGAGCGCTCGCTAGTTGGCTTGCTTGGGTTTCAGATCAGCTGCGAAAACAAAAACCCTAACTCTACAGAGCTTGAGCAACACAAGCGAGAATGCTCGGAACCCAGCGAAATGGGTCGTCTTTGAAATAGTGCGAAAGACGCGCGCCTCGACACCACAATCGTCGGTTTGTTTCAAAACAAAAAATCACAACGACACGACCGCGCTAGTTGATTTCGAGCACTCTGTGGTCGTCATGAAACACGTCATGCGCATGCATGGAGCAATGAAGGAACGAGGAGAATGATGACAGTGTCTGCCGCCGCCGGCAACAGGAATCTCCACTTGGTTTCAGTCTTACCCGATGAGCGCACTGAGTCAGAAGACAGACACTAAAGAGATCAAGACAGCAGCAGCAGAAGAAGCAGCGGCAGGAGAGAAGTAGCTAGCTGGTTAGCAAGTAGAGAGAGATGGATACTCCTCTGCAGCAGAAGAAGACACTGTAACAAGAAACCACCACCGATCCAATACGGATCTGATGAGAGAATCTTACGAACTTCTTGTTGCTCGATTCTCTCTCCACCAAATCCCCGACCTGTGGCAGTAGTGGGATCTGATTCTTCATACCCACAACAACAATTGTCGGGAATCCGCAGCTTTTGATCAGAACATTCGATGACAGACAACTGCCGCTTCTTCATCTGAACGTCATTAGAAGAACGAGCTCCGTCCGCCCGCCCACAGTGTGTGGTGGGCCACCCCAAGTGTGTGTGTGCCTGCGATGGATATGTACTGAAAGGCAAAAAGGTAGAGCCACAGACACAGAGAAAGAGAGAGAGAGACCCAAACACTGATCTTGCTTGCCAAGTCGAGGGATTGATGGCGGCAGCAGCAGCAGCAGGCTAATCATCAAGCACAAATGGCCATGGCACTGCCGCAAGATCTGGCATGGAAACCCTCCTCCTCCTCCTCCTCCTCCTGCTTGTTGCAAACACCAGTTCATCAACGCTTGCAAAACAAGGGAAAGAAGGCAGAAAACAACAACACCACCAACAACAAGATACGGTACTACTGCTCCAAGAAGAGAGAGGAGAACAAGAAGAGCAACAACTTGGTGATTGTGTATTGCTCTTCCATAGGAGGAGGTACTCTCGAGACTTTTGTGGAGAGGAAAGGACCACCACCCAAAGTCAAGAAGAAATTCTTTAAGGACACAGAACGCAGAGAGAAACTTTGGAGAGAGTTTTTTTTAGATCCTTCCCAGTGGTGGGATGGCAGGCCGGAGAAGGTAAACAGACTCCTGTCACAGTTTTCTTCTTGTATGTGGAATTCTCTAGGTCTTGTGGGAACAGGCATTGAAGCCACTTTCTCAGTTTTTCTTGTAAGAAAAGCATGGTGGGTTTGCCTGAACTGTGAAGAAAGAATACATAGCTGAACAGCCTGATCTGGATGGATTTCTGGTGCCATAGATGAGTGCAAGATATCCTGATTAGGTCAGTATGGCTTTTTCTCAGTTTCTTGTAAGAATAGAGTGGTGGGTTTGCCTGAGCTGTGAAGAATAGATACATAGCTGATCAGCTTGGTCTGGATGGATTTCTGGGTGTCATAGATGAGTGCAAGTTATCCTGATTTCACACATAAGGAGTCACAGGAGGGGCTTTGGCTTGATGACCGAGACAAACCCTCATGGGTGGAAGCAGAGGTGGCAGCAATGGCACCAGGCACAGTGCAGTTGAATAGGTTTTCATGGAATAGAAAGCTTCAAAAATATGTGAAGGATGGGCAACCTGAAATGGCACTGCAGTGTTTCAAGGAAATGCAACGAGAAGGCGGCATAAGTCCAGACAAGTTCACATTTGTTCAAGTGCTGAATGCATGTGCTAGCTTACGAGCGCTTGAAGATGGTAGAAGAGCTCATAAGCAGATCATTCAAAATGGGTGTGAGCTAGATAAATTCGTGGCGAGTAGCCTTGTGGACATGTATGCAAAATGTGGAAGCTTGCCGGATGCTGTGAGAGTGTTCAACAAGATGCCTTCCCATAATGTGGTCTCCTGGAATATTATCATATCCAGGCATGTGAAATGTGGGCAAGGAGAGAAGGCCTTGGAACTATTTCAACAAATGCAATGGGAAGGTTTGCTGCCAGACCCTGTCACTTTTGTGGCGGTGCTGAATGCATGTGCAAGTGTCAGGGCACTTGAAGAGGGCAGGTGAGTTCACGAGCACATCATTCAATATGGTTTCGAGTCAAATAAATTTGTTGGGGGTAGCCTTGTGGACATGTACGCAAAATGTGGGAGCATGGAGGATGCAGTGAGAGTATTTGACAAGATGCCCACACGTGATGTGGTCTCCTGGAATGTTATCATAGCAGGACATGTGAAATGTGGGCAAGCGCATGAGGCATTGGATCTATTCCGACAAATGCAACGGGAAGGTTTACAGCCAGACCCTGTCACTTTTGTGGGGGTGCTGAATGCATGTGCAAGTGTGGGGGCACTTGAAGAGGGCAGGCGTGCTCATGAGCACATCATTCAATGTGGTTGTGAGTCCAATAAGTTTGTGGTGAACAGCCTTGTAGACATGTATGCAAAATGTGGGCAGTTGGAAGATGCCACAAGAGTGTTCAGCAAGATGCCTTTACATGATGTGGTCTCCTGGAATGTTATCATAGCAGGACATGTGACATGTGGGCAAGGACAGAAGGCACTGGAACTATTTCAACAAATGCAGCAGGAAGGTGTGCAGCCAGACTGTATCACATTTGTTGCACTACTGAATGCATGTGCCAGTGTGATGGTGCTTGGAGAGGGCAAACGTGTTCATGAGCAGATTACACAAAGTCCATATGAGTCGTATCTCACTGTGGGGAATAGCCTTGTTGACATGTATGCAAAATGTGGGAGCATGGAGGATGCTGTGAGGGTATTTGAGAAGATGCCATTACGTGATTTTGTCTCCTGGAATGTTATGATATCTGGGTATGTGAAATGTGGGCAAGAGCGGGAGGCATTGGAGCTATTTCAGCAAATGCAACAGGAAGGCCTGCAGCCAGACTCTGTCACTTTTGTGGCGGTGCTGAATGCATGTGCTCTTGTTGGGGCACTCAAAGAGGGCAGACGTGCACATGAGCACATCATTGAATGTGGTTGCGAGTTGAATAAGTTTGTGGGGAGTAGCCTCATTGACATGTATGCCAAATGTGGGAGCCTGGATGACGCTGTGAGGGTGTTCAACAACATGCCTTTGCATGATGATGTGATCTCATGGAATGCTCTCATATCTGGATATGTCAAAGGTGGGCAAGGACAGAAGGCATTGGAACTATTTCAGCAAATGCGACAGGAAGGTTTGCAGCCAGACTCGGTTACTTTTGTGGCTTTGCTGAATGCATGTGCAAGTGTCGGGGCACTTGAAGAGGGCAGGCGTGTTCATGAGCACATCATCCAATATGGCTGTGAGTCAAATAAGTTTGTGGGGAGTAGCCTTGTGGACATGTATGCCAAATGTGGGAGCATGGCGGATGCTTGGAGAGTGTTCAGTGAGATGCCTTCCTGGGATGTTGTGTCTTGGACTGCCATGCTGCAAGGATTCGCCATGCATGGGCATGGTGATGAGGCCCTTGAACATTTCGAATACATGTGTGAAGAAGGTATTGAGGTACATAGTGTGGCTTTTATTTGTCTTCTGTCAGCTTGTAGCCATGCAGGGCTTGTTGACGAAGGCCTGGGATACTTCGATTCCATGGGCTCAGTTTATGGTATATGTGCAACAGCTGAACACTACACCTGCATAGTTGACCTGCTTGGCCGTGCTGGCCGTCTGCAGGAGGCAGAGGATATGATCCATGCAATGCCCTATAAACTGAGTGCACCTGTGTGGAAGGCTTTGCTTAGTGCTTGCAGAATTCATGGGAATGTGGAGATGGGAGAACGCATCACAGAACAAGTTCTCAAACTGGACCCAGATAATGCATCAGGCTACATGTTGCTATCAAACATCTATGCTGCAGCTGGCAACTGGGATCTCAGTGCAAGTGTTCAGCGGCAGAGGCTGGAAAGGGGTGTGAAGAAACAACCAGGTCGCACCTGGATTGAAGTGAATGACGAGGTGCATACATTTCTGGTCAATGATCAAGACCATCCTCAGATGAATGAAATCCATGCAGCACTGAAGACATTGACAGGGCAAATGCATGACGCAGGGTTTGTTCCAGATACCCAGTTTGCACTGCATGATGTTGAGGAAGAGAAAAAGGTGATTCATTTGTGTCACCATAGTGAGAAACTGGCAATTGCATTTGGGCTCATCAGCACGCCTCCAGGTACTCCACTCTGGATTTTCAAGAACCTGCGGGTATGTGGTGACTGCCACACGGCCACAAAGTTCATCGCCAAGATTGTAGGGAGAAGAATCATTGTCCGGGATGCCAATCGCTTTCATCATTTTGAGGACGGTGTTTGTTCTTGCGTGGATTATTGGTGATGCACCAGGAGTCTATTTTCTCAATGGCTAGACCAAGTCCTTTTTTGTCTTACACCCACATTTACTTATTGGGCTTGAGAACCAACTGTGGACTCCATTGTAGTAAATTTTCACATCTCTTGTGTTGATGGGTGGTTGGCCTATGTGCAGCACTGGATGATGAAAGTGTTCATAAGTTTGTGGTGCATCCAGAGTAGTTGGGTATTTTGAAGACAGTTGTATTTCTTAGGCAATAGATGTTTAGTTTTGATCACCTGGTAATAGAAGCTCCTAGGTCGGTCTTTTTCCCTCCATTTATAATTTTGCTTAGCAAACACCTCTGCAATGTTTGCTATATACTCTAGTGCATCAAAATCGATCTCTTGTTCTGATGAGTTCTCCCAAGAGGTCCACAGTCCGGACCAGTGTTGGGTGGTTCTTTATTTTTATGAAGAACCTCCAGTTCCAGTTCTGAAAAATAATTAGAATGTTTCTGGTTCTGGTTCTTCAAAAAAATCCCTGTTCCATCTCTGGGTCCAGTTTTGTTGTTGAGTCAGCTGAAATTGAAGCTGTTCAAACAGGATTGCAGAGTCCAATTTGATCATATACCTATGTTTGGCCTCACATTTTGGGAATGTCCCTGAGTAGCCCAGAATTGTTTCCAATTATCTTTTAGGGTTTGCAGTGTGAAAAGGGAGTCCGTCTGTCTTTGTCTAAACACCAAAAACCATCTCGTATTTTGTCTTTTATCATTCACTGGAATGTGATTCGATTTTTGGTGGCCGTGGCAGCAATGGCGCCAGTTTATGGAGTGATGTTTTTGGGATAGGCTTGGCTGGTTGTTTGTTTTTATTATGTGCGGTCGCAAATGGTGTTGGTGATGGAGTGAGACTGGTTGACAACAGAAATAAGAAGTGGGTCATCAAGAAGCTAAGCACCCAATCTACTTCTGGACTTTGGATAGCAAACTTGATTTTCTGTTTTGGTTTGTGTTTTAGATGGTGGCAAATTGAAGGGAAGAATGCCTTGTATGTGAGTGTTCTCTGCTCAAGCATCGGTCTCCTTGATCTCCACTGCGCAGGAAATGTGATGATGGGTAGATGTGAATTTAAATAGGTCCTTAGAGGAGGCATTAGAGCTAACGAGAGGCTCTAGGGGATCAAAAACATGCTCATCTGTCTGTGGCAAGTGTTTGTCTAAGTTTTGTATGTCTGTGTAGTTGTGATTATGTGATGCAAATACCTATAAGATGGGAGCTCTGAGCATAATTTCTACACCTTGGGAATATTCTGGGGTACCAATGTGTCATCAAATTTTCAAAGTTGTTGGTGAATTCGGGGTTTATGCTTGTTGGTGTCACCCTAATTGTGGTCACAAGAGAGCCAATGTGGTTTTTCTTGTTTGGGACATGTTTGTATAGGAGAAGGGCCTGTACTCAGGTCCTTTTCCTATGTAAAGCAGAGCTGGGATTTTTTCACCTTTTAGAAATAGTGACTGGCTGGCTGGTACCTTCCGTAGGTCAGAAGATCCCAGAACAACCTGGCTGGTACCTTCCGCTAGTCAGAAGATCCCAGTACAACCTGGCTGGTACTTTCCACCCCAGAAGATCCCACTTGCTGAAAACAGGTTTCTTCAGGCAGGTAAGGGAGCTGAAAATACAAAGGAAAAATCCAGGCAGTGCTTTAAGCAGGAAGGAAGGGGATCAATTGTTGGGAGTCCATCATTGTCTCATGTTATATGCCATGTCAGAAGATCATGATGGTCCACTGAGAGGAGATCTGGAGGGATCTGATCCATCTAATGCCATTAGGTTAGGGTATGTAGTATGGTTGGTTGATTTGAGACACATATCTATAAACTAACATGAATCTGTGTTGAAATCTCTTAAATCATTTTCTTCTGCATCTTTGTTGGACAGACAATGGTTTATGATGAAGTGTGGGCTAGGTGTTAAACCCTCTTTTTTGGTCACACTTGACCCATGGGTCTTACCAACCATAAAGCACAAGGTGAACCTAATCATAAGTGTGAACCTATGAACAAACCATGGCATTCTGTGGCCCTACATTTTGGGAATGTCCCTTGCCCATGGGTCATATTGTGGCCTTGTTCAGCCTTGCATTCTGGGAATGTCTCTCACCCATCCCATCTACCCACCATAAACATGAAACCAATTTTATCATAAGCCTAATCACACATAGATCACAAGGTAGTAGGAATGGGGAGGGTTCTTATGCCTAATATTTAGGAGGTAAGAGATCCTTTGAGCTCCTAAATAATAAGCATAAGATCTAACCTTTCTTTTATTGGCAAAATTTCTCCAAAATATAAAATTAAAATGAAAAATGAAAAATTGAAGTGATTTACTTGAGATTTCAATGCCTATAAGTTAGGGGGGGGAGGGGTTGTTTGGCAATGCAATTCTGCCTTTGTGTTGTTTTCTCATTTGAAAAAACCTTTAATTAGGAAATGTTACCAGACTTGGTTGAAAATACAAAACAAACATATGTTTTACTGGTTTTGGTAAAATGTGTTTTTGCAACTACAAGTTTTGAATAAAAGATGTCTAAAAGGGCACATGATGTCTTTGATTGGTTGTGAATTTCTTGGGAGAAGATTGAATACCAAAACACATTATAATTGATTAATTTAAAACATCTAAAATATCAAGGCAAACATTTATAAAAGGTTTACAAGATCTTTTTAAATAATTATACGACTTAACCAAAAAGATCCTTCTTTATGTTAAAAATGAAGGTGTAAAACTAAAACTGTGAAAAGTCAATAGCACATTGTGAAGTTTTGGGTGAGATATAAAATTTTTAAGGAACTTGTTTTGGATGTGCCTTCTCTAAAGCTTGTCAATATGCAACTATCAAATAAAAAGTTTCCAAGGGTTTAAAACATGTTTCCATTATATATATGCCTAAACAAATCAAGAAAAGAAAAAACAAGAATGGATGAGAGCTTGTATTATTGAAACACTCTTGAAATTTCATCGACATTTGCATCCATTGTCCAAAGTTGAAAATTCCTTTGATTATAGAATTGACAAAGATAATAGCTTAAACATTTTTGAAATGGTGGCCAACACCAGTGAACTTGCAAAGGAGCTTGTTAATTGAGAATTATTGTTATTTCATGGATATTAGGTGGATGCAAAAAGATATTAAATGTCTTTTGGAATGGTGGAGGAAACATGAAACTATATTTTCAACTATTGACTTTTTAGTTAGATATATTTTAGGGATTGTAAATTTTCAACTTGAAATTGAGAACTTTTTTTCCAATGCTAAAATTTTTATCAATTTGAAGAGATGTCACTTACAATAAAAAAAACCTTGAAAAATTAAACTTTGTGAATAAGAATTGGCCAAACGACACCATGGTAGGTTATAAGGTCCTTAATAATTTGGTAGAATTGATAGATGTTGAATTAAACTTAAAACATGAATTAGATGAATTTAGAGACTCATTTGAACAAGATGAATTGAAAAACGACTAATACATTGTTCTTTGCCTTTTATATGTTTGAAATGTTATCACACATTTTTGTTTAGATATTAGAGTTTTGTAACAATTGTTGATTTTTTTTGGCCTATGTAAATTTGAAAAATATTTAAAGATTTAAATATTAAAATCTGAAAGTGAAGTCAAAGAACCAGCTGAATAATAAATATAACTGACTAATCTTAAGAATCAATTGTGAAAGAACCAGTTGAGCATTGGGAAAAATAAAAATAAAGGACCAAACAAAGGTATGAATGTTTTTTCAAAAAATGTGAGAACCATCTTGGTTCTTGAATGAAAAGATTTTAAGAACCAAATCAAGCATTTATGAAAAAAAAAAGTTAATAAACACCCAACATTGTTATTTCCTATATAGATAAAGCTCGGTGCCTGCCAGTGGGGGAAATAAGTCCTCTCATACAAAGAAGTGGTTTGGGTGTGACATTCAGGCACTTGTTCCACACTTATATTTTCCCATCCAGATTGGTTGCACATTGAGCTTCATGCTAGCAAATGTTGGAACAGTAGTATTTGAGTTATAGCCATGTCTTCTGTTACTTTGAACTTCATGAACTTGTCAGAAGAAAGAGCTTTAGAGAGAAAATCTGCAAGTTGCCATGTGTACCCACCCATATAGCTCAAATAGATCAAACACCAAAAAAGCCTTATTTAAAAACCGTGTTTGTCAGATGGAGCTTCTTGCAATTAATTTGTAGATACTTTCACACCAAATTTAGTAAGGTGTATTGTGGTTCAAAAAGCTTTGCTTGGTCCTCTAGGTTGTTATGCGACTTATGAAAATTTCCAAATTCTTTTCCAAAGCTTTTCATTGATCCTCGCATATTGGCCAAGAAGCTTGAATATAGGACTGACTGTATAAGTAAAGATCACGAACAAAAGGATCAACACTCATAGTTTTGTATAGTTGTCGATATAGACTACCTTTGGAAAGGTTTTTCTTGTCTTGTAATGAATTTTCTTTCAACCCTGATTTTTATTTATTTGGATCCATGTCTTTCACATTCAATTAAATTTCAATGTTTCACTGTAGTTACTTTTTTTTTGGGAATTTTTTTTACAAAATGGCGAAAGTTTGCCACCAAAAAAGTCAGTGGTTATGCGTTTGACATTTCGAATGAATGTGTAGCATATGAAAGATTCCAAAAGGAGTTGGGGACGTTGCCCTTTGCAAGAGGAGTTGGGGACGTTGCCCTTTGCAAGATGTGCTTTTATTTTGTTTGATAAAGTCTTCAAGTTCAATCTCTAATCTTTTAAGTCAAAGTCTTTGAATTCTGTTTTTTTTTCCAGTTGTCGTCAATTTTAAGTCATCCACAGATTGATAGACAAAATATTGCCCATCAAAAGACATTTAGGAACCAAGCTCGGTCCCAAACTAATT
>Ga0116231_10003829_pt1 | contig 30870 bp, 22 predicted proteins | sample S1TSphgellanicum_2_FD_89695 | JGI IMG/M metagenome (GOLD analysis project Ga0116231, IMG submission 89695) | Host-associated microbial communities from peat moss isolated from Minnesota, USA - S1T2_Fd - Sphagnum magellanicum MG | ecosystem: Host-associated > Plants > Peat moss > Unclassified... | reverse complement strand
TTTCTTGTGACAAAAACCTTGGAGAGTTCTTGATGTTGTGTTTTGTGTTGTGAGCATTATGTTGTAGTTTCCTTTCAATAAAGATTTATGTTTGCACTTGAGTAGATCTCCTATTTGTTAACACCCCACAATTCCGTAACTTGAGTAACTTAACCCTAACTTGGGACTAACTAGGGACTTGGGAGTGCGTCACATTTGATTGGAATTGCATAAAAGATGACATATACCTTGGGTGGTTCACTCAAAAGTAAGAGCAAAAATGCGGAATTCAACCAATTGAAGTGGTGATATGTCTTTTGTGGATGTAACCACCAACCCTTGTCAACTATCAAAGCCTCCCATTCTAAATTCTTCAAGATCTCCATATCTTGGATAAATCACATATTATTTCTTTAGCATAATTCTTTACATGCACAAACCATAACATTATGGCAAACACATCCTATTCCATCTTTAAAAATGTAGACTAATCAACTGAACAACACAATATTATGTCAAAACACTTACATTATTGAAAACTTCAAAAATGGTAAGAAACACCTCTAGTTTGAATAGTCTAAAGTTAAGGTTTAATTCCATTTGTCAGATAATTTTTCTTACCTCTTCATTCTTTGAAGCATAATTGACAACATTGACGTCAGAAGCCCATAGATGTAACTCTCATTCCCAGCTTCGTATAAATGCCACATTGACCATAATCAGGGTGGGATGGACCACTTGAAAACCTTTGACCAAAGTCCTAACAAATAGAGCCATTGTGACAATTTTTTCTTACATTCCAACAAAAGCAATCAGAACCAGACAAGAACCCTAAATAGGCAAACACTGGAAACTCCTTGTAACCAAGTAGCAAGGTTAAAAGCTAGTATTTATCACATGCAAAGTGTATAAATGATCAAATTGCCATGTTTCATATCATGCATGTGTGTTAACCGGCAGTAAATTAACCCTTTAAGTTTTTCCTTCAATCCAAATCTCAACCCTCTAAAAACAAGACCACAAATCCCCCCTAGATAATTATGCTACATTTTGACAAACTTCACCATCACATATGTCATAATTTATATGTGCAAAAATAAAACCATGGTTAAAATAAGATACAAGATGAACAATCAGGTTTCAGATTCTGAACCTAACTAGCTTCATACACCAAGATGCCATTCTTGTGACTCCACCACCATCCACATACCTAGTTGAGTTGGTGAAATCCTTCTTTTTAAAACAAATGACTTATAATACAATAATAATGAAGAACCCATGAAAGCACCCCCTAGGAAAGAATGGGTCTCCATTAAGCACCAATGATGGAGCTGCAGGATCACAAGTAACTAAGCCCACACAAATCCCCATGACACCATCTTCACATAATTGTGTATTCATGTTGTTTTCAAACCCTAAACTAAAGGATACTGATAGATTATTGATATAACATGCAAAACACTTGAAACAACCCAGCTTTTAAATCCTTCCACATAGATATATTAGTGTATTGTGAACAATGCACTAGAAGACCAAATCTCCATAGCTTATAATAATTGCACATAACTTCCCCATCGTGGTCTTCAAATATATGACTTTAACATGTACCATCAAACATTCAAACATCATGAGATATTTGCAAACTAAAAGGTGGATGCTTAATGCCTAATGGCAAACAACCACATTAGTGCTTAAAGCTAGATAGTACAGTATTCAAAATAAAAATATACCATGTGAATGAACAAAATTGCAACATAACTAAACACATTTTGCTAGTTCTTATGCAAGGAAACAAGAAAGTTGACACTTCGTTCCCCTAGATGGAAAATTGCCACCTCTATAAACTAGACTTTGAGCATGGCCTTTGTTTCCATCATCCTCGCCTCAAGTGTCACTTGGTGTGATGCAAGAGTAGGGATATTCCTTACTTTCAAAAATCACATTTAACGATTAGAGCTCTGCATGATAACAGGGGAAAAAATAGGCACAAATTCTCGTGTTGCTTTTGTCACATAATTGTGGAATCATGTAATGCGTGCACTACTAAATAGAAGGAAACTATTAGATTATTTCAATATAACATGCAAATTCCCTGAAATGACCCAACTCTTAAACCCTTCCACAAAGATGGGCCAATGTGCCATGAATAATAGGCATGTGGAATTACAATACAACCCAAATCCACAATGCTTAGAGCTAATGCACATAAGCTTCCCCATTATGGTCTTCAAATACAAAACTAGAACTTGAACCAACAAATGTTTGGATAACATAAGCCATTTGTGGACCAGGAGGGCAATGAAAAGAGCTCATGGCGGACACCCAACCTATTAGCTGAAGCTACTGATTATGGTAGGCCAAATTTTGAGTATACTACAAATGACCAAGTTAGCAACATAATTGTTTACATTTTGCTAGTTCCTCATAAGTAAGGAAACATGCAATACTATGAATATATTGCCAAGGACACTAGAAGTTCTCACTAAATTACTTAAGCTACAAAATCGCCACTTCCTTAAACTGGAATTCAGTTGTGGCCTTTGTCTTCATTTGTCAAATTACAGTGCTAGGTTTCCCTATTTAAACTTGTAGACATTTGCACATATCATCCACATTAGGGAAAAAATTGCCCTAACCCCCAATGAAGGTGACAATGAAGCAAAACCAAAGGACACATAATGAAGCAAAACTAAAGCACACATAATGAAACAACCAAAAAAGGGCATCCAACCACCTTAAATAATGTCACGAACAATGGCCCAACACTTATATAACAATTGTTGGACCACATAGAGTTGAATTCAGAATAATGTCAAAATTATTTACCCAACCCCTATACACATGCAAAATCTACCGAATAGTTGAGGCAACACATGACATAATCCCTGGCATGACTACCTTACAAAACCATTGTTCCCAATTCATACATACTCACCTTGTAGTCTCATTACACAGTTTATGAAACCCTGGAGGAACAACCACAAAGTCAATCAATCAAAGTCAAAATTTGAGTGTCATATTCAAAGAGCATTTGAGTGATAACCTACTTGCCTATTTGCCATTCAATCACTTGGGTATGCTTGTTTCATTCCAACAATCTAATTTCCACTGCTAATTTGTCGCAACCCTAACCTTGGGCTTGCGACCAATGCAAAGTGTCGTAACCTTAGCTTTGGGCTCGCAACCAAGGCAAAAGGGTCACAAGGGTGCAGGTGAAGAAGAAGCCCGAGAGTCACCTCACATACTCCCGGGAATGTAAAAAAGTGTGAGGGAGTATGAGGAGTGAACCCTCACACTCCCAAGGCAATTCCCACTTTGGGAGATGGAGTCCTGGTGGACTCTCAAAACTTCAAAAAGCGATTTGAGGAGTCAAAACTCAATGGCTTGTGATGTTTTTTATATCATTGGAAAGATTTTGAAACTTAGATGTCTAAAATGGGCTTGCATTGCTCATTTGGACATCTGAAACACAAGTTATGGCCAAAAGAAGGGCCGGGAGTCAAACTACCAATTTGACTCCCAACTAGAAAAAGTCAGGAATCAACCCGATTTACTTGGCTGTAGAGGGCGTGCTACATACCATTAGAAAGCTCTCAATGAAAGCTACAACTTTTCTTTAGACCACATCTTGATCCGAGGTCTGATCGCAAAGTTATGGGGCTCCAAAGTTGTGGGAGTCCCAACCGGCGCGATTTCGGGACTCCCACTCGGGAGTCTTGGGAGAGAAAAGCCATTTGGATGTAGGCTCCGTGGCCAACCACATAGTATTAAGGGGGAAGGTGGTGGCTTCCCCCAAGTTCGGGCCACGGTGAGTCTAATGTGTTTGTGTTGCCCGTGGTTCGTCCTAGCACCAAGGGTGCTCCAACTATGCACTAACCACTTTGTGTGGGTTGTGTGCAAGCCCGTGTGAATGAGTGAAGGTTGTCAACTCTTCCTAGTCCCATCCCAGAGCTCCAACACGCCCCTCTACCCCTCAAAGTGTTGTGAACTATGGGAGCGTGCCCTGACTCCTCCCTCTTCCACTGTCTCGTACTTGGACTCACATTTGAATCCTTCGAGGAATTAGAAATGCGTCATAATTGTTGCCCGTCGGCCATAGCCATAACCAACCGGCTTGGGGCTACATTCAAAATTCCTTTCCGAGCAAGTGTATTGGGCACTAGCTCCCCCAAAAGTACATGCTTCTTATGTGATGGTGTTTTCAAATATTTCACTTCTATATGGACAACAAAGGCTTGAAGGTGCTTGTGTATAGCTGGGACTTGCTCTTGAGGCCCTAGCCTAACCATAAGGTCTACTAATGAGTTCAAGGACAAATGAGCACAGCTGGGCACCAAGATCTTCACCATTTCCGTTAGTGGGTCTTCCAAACTTTGATGTTCTTCAACCTCCACTTCTACATGATGTGAGACATTTGGCATGTATGGGGAAAACTTATCTGTGTTTGCAATTAGAATAAGTTGAACTTGCTTTAGCCCCAAACAAAAGGCACACAATTTGCCTTCCATTTTAAAAACACGTGCCTCTAAACCATGGATTTGTCTACTCACAATTTGTGAACTTTGTTGATTTGTGCGGAACACTACTTGTCGTTGCAAGCTTTCCCCATATATTTGGCTTCTGGTCATGGTCTCATTGTGTTGCTGATACTCTGGGCTTTCGAACGGAATCCTACCATGTCGTTCATACCTTGGGCTTCTAGTTGTAGTTTTGCTATTTATGCGATTTTTACTTACGCCCACCAATCCCATTGTTCCAAACACAATTCCTATCCAAACACACGAAGGTGCAAATTATTACCCCTGTAAAGCAATTTGTTGGGTGATGTAAGTAGTTTGGGTTTAAGTTGTCATGTGATTGCGGTGAGAACAGGTGGGCATGATTCGAAGTTTTTGCACAACAAATTGCATGTTTTGAAACATGCATGTCAACCCATGCTACCATGATCACCGACCTTGAATGATTATCAAGCACTTAGTGCTTGTCATTGCCCTCGAGCCACTAAACCCATGCAGATTTGGTTCAATGATTCCTTTCATGTTATTACATCACTATTCCTTTTGGGATTTTGTTAATTTAACCAAGGCGGTGATTATCCATTGGAACATGTAGAAAATGTGGGTACCTTCCCTACGATGATGTAGCCAAACTAGTTATAAACCAAATATGAAGCACATGTCTTTAATCACCTTTTTACAATTATGGCTATTCACTGAAAACCAAGAGTAGGAATTTGAAAATAATAATTTGGGGGATTATTTCTAGTGATTCAAACTTTCAAAATACACATCATTTTCACATTTTTAATTGTTAATTTCCTACTTCACCAATAAGCAAAGGCTGATCCCTAATAGTGTTTTTTTTGGTGCAAAATCTATATTGAAAAATGTAATAATTAATTGTTTCTGGGACCTTGGATAGCTAAACAATAAAATAATAGAGGAGAAGAATCCCAACGATGTACAATTGGTTTCTCCAAGGAAAAAAAATACCCAAGGCTACTTACAATTTAGAAAGTCATGATAAGGTAAATATTCCTATGGATGGTTGCCACTTTTGTAAGATGGTCACATGGAGGATCGCCACCTTGGCTAAATCCCAATTTTATGGGCAAAACCACTACTCCTAGGGATTTGTAGGTCATCAAATACTAACAAGATAATGAAAAATTGTACTGCCTTATTTTTCTCGCTACCAATTATTTTGTTAAGGCTTTCTTGGAATGCCAGGCAAATGCACTACAATAGCAAATTGAGAAAGGAATCACTAGGATATAGTGTGATAAAATGTGATTCATATTAATTAGTTCATATGTGTGCTCATAACTTTTTAATTTTTTTTTAAAAAGCCACATCCATTGGCCCATTAGCAATTGTTTTTGAGCATTGAACATCCCCGAATGGAAACACCTCTTTGGACCGTAAGTTGCAAAATACAAACAAATGTATTCCCCAACATCCTACCTCCAAAAGGAAAAACAAGGCCCATCATGAGTGCATGCTGAGCCTTCCCATTGGTTACATGAAATTTCTATTTCCAAAACTGTTGATCACCATTTTTGGTCTGGACTAATGCTTGGATCAGTGATTTGGGGACATAGTAATTTCATTGCTAACTAAGGCCCACTCTAGAGGAAACCCCAAAGAGGAAAGAGGCAAGGGACCATTAGGGCCATCAGATAGCAACCAAAAAGTACATTAGAAGGTCATGCCGAATGGCAACTCAATAATGGGCCACCATGCCAGGCAAAGCATAATCAAAAGAGGACAAGACTAAAAATTAGAATCATTTACAAACATAATTAGTAGGTCATAGTCACCAAAACCATCAAGGTATTCAAAAATCAAAACCACTAAAAAAAGCACTAAAAAAATTTAAAGGAAAGAGCCAAAGCTAACTAAAGCTCATTTTGATTAAGGTCAAGGGTTCAATTTTGCTATGATCAATTTGGTCCATTTGAAGCAAAATAAATCCTTGAATGCGACCTTGTCTTGGACCCTAGATTGCATATTGGTTCTTCATATTATTCTCTCCTTTTAGCCCTATTATTTGGTCTGAACCAATTGATTTTGGCTCTAAAATAGGTCCCATGTAGGTTTAGCTTGAATTTGCCAATTTTTTGGGCCTTCAACTTTCATGTAAAGCCTTTTTGTCCAAGGTATGGCTTTCAATTGATAAGAATGTTCCATTTTGTTGCACCTTGAACCTTGGACTCTTATGTAAAGTGGCCCTAGGTTAATGGGTTAATGTTGGGATCATGGACAATGTACGGACTTGCTCCCAGGTGGCAATCATCTAGAAAATAATGTAGCAAAATCTACCTACCTATGAGATGTGAAAGTCCTTTATTCTTGAAAATAGATTGTTGTTAATTGCAATGTGATGTGGTCAAGAATATTGTGGTGTACATTTTTTGCCCATGTCAAAATGGAAATTGTAGGAGAGGTTCACTCTAACCACCCATGGGAGGCTAATGGGGTAGTAGGGATTCTCAAATGCATGTGTTACGGTCAACAACTACAGAGGTTGCATTCCTGCAACAAAAGTAGCAAGATGGGCTTGCCACAATGGTGAGGGCAAAGGACGATGCATATGCCATCTATGAAGAAATGAAGGGTTCAGCTAACACGTCCACTTGGGAGATGGTCCCCACATCTCCTCGCATCAACATTGAAGTTATAGTACATGTAAATGATCAATTAATTAAAGATAATAAAGGAGAATCTTATTTTGATGAAGAAACCCAATAGGATAACCCACATGATAAAGATGTCAATGTTCAACTTTCAAACATTTTTGATTTTCTGGCAGTGTTGCTACTGCAATTATAAGCATCTAGCCTATACCACTTAGCATCACCAACATTTTGTGCAATATTGTAATATGTTGATGACTTAATGAACGTTCTACCTAGTTTTGGAATGACATATTGGTAGGATAACAAGCCAATGATTGAAAGGCAGTATTGTAAAGGCAATTGAATTTCAAGTGTGATTACAAATATGACTTGTATGGACTTGTGTGAGAGTAATGGGTGTATGGAAATCAACATATGGGAGGATGGTCGGCTATGAATAATATAAATCATGCAATCATGATGGTCCACAAAGTATGTTAGAAACTAAGGCCATGAAACTTACATTGTTATAAAATAAATGAGAACAAATAATGATTCAATTTTCTAAACAAATGTGCAAAATGCTATAGCTGATTACTTCCATTTGCTCAAACACCCACTAAAATCAGGAAGAGGGGATATACCACATGTTGTTTAACATTCCATCAAATGAGTTAATTTTTTGCCCAGTGTAATTATCGCAACCCTCACCTTGGGCTCGCGACCAAGGCAAGGGTTTGCAAAGGTGTGGGCAAAGACTAAGCTCGGGAGTCACATTTCATGCTCTTGAGAATGCAAAAAAATGTGAGGGAATGAACCTTCACACTCCCAAGTGAACTCCCATTTTGGGAGTTGGAGTCCCAATGGACTCCCGAATCTTTAAAAGGCGATTGTAGGCATCAAAACTCATTGAATTGAGGCACTCTTTGTAAGGTTGGAAAGCTCTTGAAACTTAGATGTCCAAAATGGGCTTGCATGACCCATTTAGACACCTAAAACACAAGTTATGGCCAAAAGAAAGGCTAGGAATCAAATTGGCAATTTGACTCCTGACCACTAAAAGTCGGGAATCGCCCCAATTTTTTTGCGTTCAAGTGACGTGTGACATATGGTTGGGAAGTTCTTGATGAGGGCTACAACTTTGCTTTAAGCCTCATATTAATAAGAGGTTTGAAGACAAAGTTATGGGCCCCCAAACTCGCAAGAGTCCCAATTTCGGGAATTTCGAGACTCTCACTTGGGAGTCCTGGGACAAAATGCCATTTGGATGTGGGCCTTGTGGAGAGGCACAAAATATACTATAAGGGGGAAGGTGGTGGCTTCCCCCAAGTTTGGGTCGTGGTGAGTCTTGTGAGTCCGAGTTTGCCCATGGCTCATCCTAGCACCAAAAGTGCTCTAGCTATGCACTAACCAACTTGTTGTTTGGTTTTGTGTAGGTCCGTGTGAGTGATTGATCGCTTGTGATTCTTCTTAGTCCCATCCCGGAACTCCAACACGCCCTTCTACCCCTAAAGTGCTACAAGCCAGGGAGTGTGCCTTAACTTTATGCTCTTCCGTTGTTTTCACTTTAGACTCACATTTGAATCTATCAAGGAGTTTGGGACCGTGACAATAATCATCATTGGGAGTTGATTTTAAAATGCAAGATGAAACAACTATGTTGATGTGGATGAAAGGGATGAGTGGATGGGAGAATGTCAAGTGATTTTTTGTTTCTATGCCATTGTCCTTCATATTAAACCTACATAATGTTATCATGGAGAGCCACCTCCGAATGCTAGTCGAAAGTTGGGTGAGGGATATTGACGTTGGGTTGTAGTGTTGCATAGGGCCTAGGGCACGGGTGAACCAAGGTCCCCTGGAATGTTAACTCTTTTATAGTAGTTGTTTCAAAGTCTTTGTTATTTCATTGTTTGCTATTGGACACAACTTGTCATGGATGTTTGGGGCTCTAGGAGTTTTGAGTGGATCTACGATGCTATCTTTAACTATTTAAGGATTGTTTTTTAGTGCAGCACCATCCATGTCTAGACAGGAAGGAATGTTTTACATTGCTAGCGAAAGCAAGTTCGGTGTTAATGAGATATCCAACTAGGGTCATCACCCTAATATTTTGGATATTCGCATTGTATTCTACTGTCAATTTGCAACCTCTTTGTTGTCCGTATCATTGAAAATCAATATCGCAACCCTAATTGTGAGTAGTTGTTTTCTCTTTGCTTCTACTCCCATGTTGTCTAATTTTGGAAATTAGTGAAAGCTCCATCCTTGGGAAGTTTTGTGACAATAGCCTCGTTATGCAGGCTTTAATTCACATCAATCATCTACAAGCATGTGGTAGGTATGTTTAGGAGTGAATACGATCAGCCTCATGATAGTTCTACTCCTAGAAAGTACATTCGCATCATAGATTATTTGCTTCCTAATCCAAAGGCAAACAATGGAGGTGAAAAGGAAGGAGGGACATTACATAACAACCATCTAGGTTGATGGTTTGTGGAGGATTTTATCATTGGAGTATAGGAGGAGAAAGTAGTGGTTTCCTTCTTGCCATATATGTGATCGTGTAATTCCCAATACCCTGCACCTACTTGACTAACTGGTACACCTAATATGTGGCATTGCAGGTTGGTTGACATAGATTAAGCATGGGCAATGGCTTTGATGTAGGTGTAAGGCAACTAAATGATCCTTGCAAGTGTCATGACTTAGACGACCCTAAAAAGATTATTAATAGGGATATTAGCTTGTGGAAGAGAGAGGGGGATTGGGCCCACAACCATGGCATTACGACAATGAGGTGTCCATGTGTTAAATGTGCAGGAGGTGGTTGACCTCTATTGCTTGCAACTGTTCAGGCACACCTGTTGGTCAACCTAAGGAGTTCCATGTTTAGGGTGTGGAAGGGGCCAGGGGAGCCCCATGACTCTGATGAAGAATGGGGTGCAACAACCAAAGTACAAGCCCATATGCCAACAAAGGTTATGGACAACGATGTCTAGGTTGCACAAATGCTAGATGATTTGTTTGTGCCTCGAAATGTTGAAAACCTGGTTGTGGAAGTTACTGGAACTAATGCAAGCGATGCTAAAACCCTAGTTGTGGAAGGTGTTGGAACTAATGCAAGCTTGGGAGTGGATGGTATAAACATTGTGAACATGGTGTAACAAGCATTTTCAATATGGAGCAATTAGTAGCCATTCTTGAAAGCATGTTTGAATAGTCGAACTTGCCACTAGATGATGATGGTGCAGAGGCCAACAATCCAAAACAACCTGAAGCACCTACTGCAGATCAGGATGACTTCTCAGATGAAGCAAATGCATTGCACGAGGCATGTGAGTCCTTGTACACAGGTGTTTAGAACACGAAGCTAACAACGACTATGTTGTTGATGAATTTGTGCCAAGTGCATGGGGTTTCAAATAAGTTTGTAGATGAACTATTAGCTCTTCTTCATTTACATCTATTACCCAGGGACAACTACTTGCCTTCAAGCATGTATCAAGCCAAAGTCATGACTAGCAAAGTTAGCCTCCGCTACAACAACATTCATGCTTGCAACAATGGTTGGGTACTATTCCAAAAGCAATATGAGGGGATGCAGGATTGCCTTGAGTGTGGGGCTCTTTGATATAGGGTAGTTGGTAGGTCCCAAGTGCCAGTCAAGGTCATGTGACATTTTCCTCTAGTTGCTTGATTATTTAAGATGTATCGAGCTTTTGCCATAGTTGAGTTCATGACATGGCATAACAAAAATCGATCGACAAATGGGAAGGTGCGTCATGCACCTGACAGCAAAACATGGGTTCACATAATGCCACCTAGCCCAAATTTGCTGCTAATCCCAGGCACATACAGCTGGGGCTTGCTATAGATGGATTCAATCCATTTGGGGAGAAGAGCTCAAGTTGGTTGACTTGGCCCATAATTTTTAAAATTATAACCTACCCCCTTGGTTAGTGACAAAGAGGTTTTTCATGATAGTATCATTGATAATCCTGAGCCTAGATAATGAAAGTGGCCAATTTTGATGTCTACTTGGAACTTGTGATAGAGGAGCTAGAGGAGCTATGGAAGGGGGTGGCAGGATTGGACGTATTGCAACCTCTAGGTCACTGAGCATTTGTGTTGAAGGCCATGTTGATGTGGACTATTCATGACTTCCCTGGCTATGTTTTGGTTTCTAGTTGTCAACACTAGGGTTACAAAGCTTACCTTCCATGTGGGTCAAGTATCGTGTCCATATGGTCCAAGGAGTTGGGGAAGGTTGTTTTTTAAGGAAGCAGACGGTGGTTATGAAGGGACCACCCTTACAGAACACACCTGAATGCAACACACTTCATTAGTGCAGAGGAAATTCAGATGAAGCTTTGCACAACAATTGGTGCAGAGGAACTTTGGATGAAGCCCTACACAACAACTGGTGCTGATACTTTAAGATGGGCACAAAGGACAGAAAAGTGGGTGGCACAGGGCAATGTTTTGGGGTTGAAGGGTTGCCCATCAAAGGAAATTGGATTGAAGCGTTCATCTACCCTATTCAAATTGCCATACTAGGAGGTTAGCATAGTAGTATTATGGGGTTCAATTGTGGCTAACAACCTAATAATGCCATGTATAGTGGCAAACATCTTGATATATGACTATTTCTTGTAAGTTTAATTGTAGTTGAGGGGAATGCAAGTTCTTGGGTTCTAGCACCTGTAATATCGTTGTCGCATCTTGGTTTAGATACATAGCTAGTAGTTTAATTAAATTGGACTTGAACCCAAGTATCCAAGCTTGATGTTAGAACTGTACAATAGGGCATGGGCATGGAACACAACAAGAGTAATACATAATTTCATTGTTGGAAATCATGGCCTAGCTATTGTGTACACCCCATGCAGTGTGGGGAAGACCTTGCCATATCAATGTAATTACACCAAGTTTGGATTGGACAATGTAATAATGTGGAATATGTGTGGTGCGTGTAAATTGTATTAAATGTGTGATTGGTTGGCTGATGCCCATACAACATTTGTTGATTCAACATACACTGGATGTCATGTACATTGAGAAGAATGTGTGTAAGAGTGTGATCAACTTCATAATTGGGGTGAAGGACACATTTAAGATGCATAGGGGCATGGAGGTGTGTGGGGTTCAGGAGCACTTATGGCTGAAGAAAGACCCTCACAATCTAGGCAAGATCTTTTAGCTTATTGCTTCATATGTGTTAAAATCATAAAAACTAAAAACATTCATGGGTAGGTTAGGGGCATTGAAAGCGCCATCAAATTATTGCAGTGCAATGGGCAAGCATATAATGGACAAGAAGCTGGGGAATATGAAAAACCATGATTGGCATGTGCTAATGCATCAATTTATGCCTTTGGCTTTGATGGGTATGATGGACACCAATGTGTGTTTAAGTTTAATGCGCCTTAGCCGAGTATTCTGCTTCATCTGTGCAAAGGTATGGGACCCAACATCACTACCATCTTTAAGAGAGGATGTTGTTGTCACCCTTAACATGATTGAATGGGAGTTACCAAGTGCATTCTTTGATGTGATGACACACTTGGTGTTGCATGTGGCTAAAAAGCTAACCATTTGTGGGCCTATGCATAGTAGATGGATGTTTTAGTTGAACAAACATTGGGGACATTGAAGAAGTACGTGCATAACCGGGCAAGGCCAAAGGCATTGATGGCTTTAGGGTATGTGCTAGATGAAACACTAGGGTTCATGATAGAATACATGCAAATGTTTACACAAGTACATTGTAGAATATGGGATGTTGACGAAAAAGAAGGGTGTATGGTGAAGTATTAGATGGGTCTGGGATCCAAGTTCCGCCTTTTACCATTAGCATGGGACCTTGCGCATCAATATGTCCTTACTAATGTAGCTTGCTTAGCACCATGGGTCCGGTATTTGCCACCTAAACCCAGCACAGATTCAATTTTCATGACATGGTATTGCATTTACAAGTTGTTGTATGCTGGTCACATAATGCAGCCTTGTAGGCCACCTACGTGGTGAGCCCTTCCTTAACTCGTTATTTGGGGTTTAATGGGGTGGGCAGAAAACATGAGCAAGAGCATGACTGAGTGGTAAGACTACACATAGATTTTGAAGACCAATGGCATAGGGATGAAAGAGGAACATGAGGGCCTATCAAGTATCCTATAAAGCTTGCAAAAGTGCAGGAGTTGGCAAAATGGGTGAAGGAGGTAGTGCGAACCCATATGGTAGATGGCAATGTGCTTGATGAAATGGATGTATACCATTTGTCAATTAAGCCCAATTTTGATGCTTCTCGATATATGTTGATGAAGGCCTATGGAAATCACTATAGGGTCATTGGATAAACCAATGTTAACACAATGGCAACCTATGATTGTAGAGTGGCATTAGTGTTCCAATAGGCACAAGGGCTAAGTGGAGTGTGTGCACTTGGGCCCATGTAGTATGTGGGAATTCTATAGGATATAATATTTTTTGAATATGGGCCAATATCAATCCCAATGGTTTTGTTTAAATGTGACTAGGTAAAGAATGAAGTTGATAGGCGAGGTCATCCAACTTACAAGCGTGATGAGGGTGGTTTCCTACTTGGATATTTGAATGCACTGAAAACAAATGATGATGAACCACTCGTGTTTCTAGTTCAAGTGCAGTAGGTGTTTTATTCTGAAAAGCTAAACCAACCATGGTGGAAGGTTGTGCTACATAAGGAATCTTGTTCCAAGTGTGTGGTAACAGAAGCAAAGGAGGAACAACCTATGATATAAAATAATGTGATAGGCATTAAAGTGCCTCTAGAAATACCATATGTGCCTCACAACATGGCAATGGTTGGTGCCATTGAGTTATGTGGCATAGAGGCAATTATGGCATCTACAGAATTGTAAATGCCAGGTGAAGATGATGTGTCATGATATGTAGGCAGACTAAACGTAGGGAGGAATAGGCATCTAGCTAGTATATGGAGATTGATCTACATGAAAGGTTGTTTGATTCAGAGTTGTACACATAGGTGGAAGCACCTGGTATATCCACTGGTCAAGTTGACCAACCATCAACTAATAAAGGAAACCATGTAGGAGGAGAGTGTATTAGCAAGAGCCCTTAATTGCATTTTAGAGTTGGACACCTAATGTGGCTGGTCCAAACCCATTTATCGTGAAGTCCACCAGCTTTTGAGCTGCAATAGTCATGGCAAAAGGGGCAACATGATTTATAAGATGTTACATAGAATTTTCATGGCCTTAGGCAGAGTTGTTGTGCCCATTGGGGAGGTGAAGTAATTAGATGTATTGACAATGGTGCTAGTACCTGCATTGACCTGTTACAAGGGGTTGCCATGGGGATATGAATGAATTGGCCCATGGAATTTGTCTTAGTCATGAAAGCATTATTAGGCTGAATGGAACTGTTCGGATTATCCCAATTCTTTGAGATTTAGTGGATGATGTGGAAAATAGTCTTATGGCCAAGGGAGTTTTTACAAGAACTATTTGGGTAGTTATTGGGGAGAATTCAGCACCATGTTTTACACCAATTGCTGTACAATTTAAACCCACTGGAATTTTTTCAAATGTGCCATGATGTAAAAAGAATGGAAGCAACCTTCTAAATTTGCAAAATGTATAATGTAGTTAAAGGAGATTCATGGTAGGTCTTCAAATGTGGATTGAAGAAAACTAGGAGTCAGTCCACAAAAATAACAATAATTGGCAAGCATGGAGAAAGTTATTTTTGACTTGTGGGTGGTATTTGAAAGGAGCAATCAAGGATCACAATGAAGATCTAGAGGCAAATTAGTGAGCAAAATTTTATTGGCTATGCACACAAATCTTGTGTAGTTCATGCAACTAATTTGCAAAGCACATGTAGTTAACCCTAATCTAGATTTGGTATGACATAAGTAACATGTACAACAAGTCTTGTGGGTTTTTTACATTCTGTTGAGATAGAGACAATTTTGCCTATAAATGCTTGCATGTTAGAATCATCAGGTTGGTTTGTTCTCATATAAATCCAAATATAATTGAAAATGTGGATTGTAGGCATTACAACCTATTGCTTTGATTAGTGGATCTGTACATATGCACATGGATTGTTATGTGCGATAGGTACCCTGTACAACAACTGAGATGGTATTTCTAAAAGTTTAAATGGAGATGGAATCAATTCTAATTGGAAATGCTTGGATGTTAGAATTAGGTCTACTAGTCATTTAGTATAAGCCTAGCCCTAGTTGTAAAGGTCAATTACAAGCATTGAACCTAGCCTAATGCCTTGATTGGTGGTTTCACGACTATGCACACGAGCTATTGGGCAATTAGCATACTAGATTTGATTATGTTTAATAAATACTTATTATATCTGTGCGCAGGTCCGTTGAAGAACAATCCAGACTAGATTTTTGCAGTTAATTGGGATGGAACCGACTTGGACTGGAAATGCTTGCATGTTAAGGCCATGCACTTTGCTTGATACCAAGGTTAAATCCCAATCCTGTTGGCAAGGTGAACTACAGGCATTAAACTTTAATGCTTTCATTAGTGTTTGCCCAAGTATGTATAGAGGATGTTTATGCAATAATCCATGACACTCATTTGCAGTTGACATTTTCTTATGCCACAACTGGAATTGGTATGTTTTAGTATCCTAAACAATAATTGAGTTAGTATTTTTAAAGTTTCAATGGAGATGGAGACATTTATGACTAGAAATACCTACATGATAAAATCAAGTAACTTGTCCTATAGTATAAGCCCAGACCCAGTTGTAAAGGTGAACTGCACGCATTCAAGTTAGCCTAATGCCATGATTAATGGTTCCAGAACTGTGCATATGGGCTACACAATTTTTGTAGGTTGCAGATAGTTATGCCTAACCAAAACTTGTTATATTTGCAAGTATGTACCCTAAAGAACAATCTAAACGAGATTTTTGTAGTCAATTGAAATGGAGACAATTTTAACTATAAATGGTTGCATGTTATAACCATCTATTTTGGTCGATACCATGTACAAATTGAAATCTTGTTGGTAAGGTGAACTATAAGCATTGAACTTTAATGCTATGATTAGTGGTTCCCCGTGTATGTACAGAAATTCCCTAGGTGATAATCAATGACATTCATTTGCAGTTGACATATTCTAATGCCACACCTAGATTTTTACAATGTAAGAACCCTGTACAACAATTGAGTTGGTAATTTTTAAGTTTCAATGGAGATGGAGATAATTCTGACTATAAATGCTTGGTGCTAGAGTTAGGTAAATTGGCCATGTAGTATAAGCTTAGTCCAAGTTGTAAATGTGGACTGGCGCATTGAATCTTGCCTAATGCCTTGATTGGTGGTAGGTGTAATCCACTGTTGTTCTTAATTTGTTAGTGGATGGAGTCTACATTTGTTTTGTACCTCTTTGTCATTGCCAAGTTGGGGTTGTAAATTGTAATAATATTAGTGTTTGAAGATTCTTCCTTTTTGTATTTTCAAGATGTCCTAGTTGTACAGGGAGGTTCAAAGCATAATGAATGATTATTACATGATTTGCTCGGAAACAAGTGTAAGAGTTGTGGAGCAAGCAATGCAGTAGCTTTCACCTCAGGAAACAAAACCTTTGGAGGAAACAAATAGTGATGCATCTGTGTTGAGTGTGGTTTCTGCTAGAAATGTATCCCTCAACGAAAATGACTTGAAGAATGTTAACACATTTGATGTTTCTAGGGGTCAAACCTTTGGGGATAGTTAGTAACTAGTTGCAAGATGACCATGAGTCTCTACCATTTGAACCACTGGTTAATGGTAGAAGAGGCCACATTTAGGGGGGATTTAACTTGGAGACAGTTAAGATCAACGATGTATCTATATGTAGATCTATTTTTTTGTAAAAGCTTTTCACTAGCACATTGTGGGTCAAATTGAAGTGTTATTTATAGTTAACATTGATTGGGCAAAATTGGCATATGCAATTGCTTTTACTTAATGTGTGAACAAAAAGTTTTTGGCATTCCATTGGGTGTAGTTCACTATATGGAGCACCAATATTGGCCACAGGCTTAAGAGCAAGAATTGATTTAGTCCTTGTAGGTATGGCAGTAAAGGGGACCACGCATATTGAAAGAGTGAGTCATATTGACCGCGGTCATGAGAAGTTGGACTAGATGTTACACCTTTTTGGTGCATCAATTTAGATATTGCCTTGCCTCCCCTCTGAATTGACAATGTAATTCTTCCATCAAATGAATTTTTTTCATTATTGGCTTTTAATGGCTTGGTTAAAGATGACTAATTTTATGGTCGCTTCCTTAAACCTTCAAGACCAAATGATTTGTTGGAAACATACCATGCCACCTTTCTGAGGAGAGAGGGGGGGGGGTTGCTTCACTCCATTCCTAATGCAATAAAGAGATTATGGGTGAGTACATCATCATTCTAGTGCTGCTGCATATTATCAGTCCAATAGTCAAATAGCTGTGGATTTGTTTAGATGAGTCAAACATTAGCTAAGGATAATTATTATTAAGCAATTTTGCAAATTTTGGTGTACTACAGGTTCACCTGTTTATTTGTGGTTATGAGCTTTGTAGGTTTTGATTTCCAAAGTTCCATTAAAAACTTCAACAATCTTCCTAGAGAGCACCAAGTGGGATCTGATTTTTTGTTGTTTCAAATAGAGGATAATTGTCCATGTTCCAAGAAGAGATGTGTGTGCTAAGGTTGCAATTCTTAAATTTTCAATTCAAGTTACCTCTTTTGGTGTTTCTCAGGGAAGATTTTTGTTGTTGCATTGGGGGTTTATATTTTTATAGAATAGAAATGTGATTCATTAATTCAAATTTAGGTGATTTCACATACTAACAGGATATTTATTTGGGAGATGGAGACAGGTATGTTTCTTATGTTTGATGATGTTCACCCTTTGTTGACCACCATATAAAAAATAGCTAATATGTTAAAACTTGTTAAAGAGAAGGTTGGTCCACTCTTTTATATTACCCACTATATCACAAAGGTTGTGGTGGGTCTAGGCATTTCCTCTAAAGGTATTGTAGTAAAAATTCTACCACATCAACATTTCATGGTTTTCTTGCACATAGTGTCTTCTCTTCTGCAATTAGTAATGGAGGTTTCTATGTTTGATAAGATTCCCAATGAAGAAGAAATGCAATTTGTTTGTTGATAAACATGACTTGGTGAAACAAGTGTGGCTAATGGGAGTAAAGTAGTAATGTTGGTTCAATAACAACTAATAGTTATACAATGGAAGACTTGAAGGGTTAGAGAAAATGGTGTAGTAGCAAGGTTTTCTTCTTCTATAAATGTTGTTTTGGATTATTCTTTGGAAAGAAAAACCCAAATGAAAGGTGGAGAGGTAGAAGAGGTGATGGTAGAAGAGGGCATGGGAGTTATAGAGCAACTAAATGGGGTTGGAAAGAACAACTCTTAACAGCTTGGAGTTTTGTTGGAGGGAATTAACAATACTACTATTGTTAATGTAGATCAAGTGGTGGTAAATGGAGGTGATAACACAGGCATTGAAGGCAAATGAGCCAGGTGTGTCTCCATAGTAGAAAAGTTTTGAGGTCAATAAGGGGGACACCTATATGGAAGGAACTCTTCCTGTGGAAATGAAAGAACTGGAGATGGTCTTCCATGGCAGTGTTTCACAATTTTGGTGTTGACATTTGAAACCTTTGTTTTTCGTTTGCTTGTATTGCTTCGAAAAAAATAGCCATTCAATAGTGGGTTACAGATAGAAAAAGAAGTGTTCACTTGCATTTGATGAATATCCTTTCTTTTCTTGTAGCAAATGAGTAATAATTTTTTGTTCACCCTCTTCCATCTCTAAATCTATCAATAGGGTCAAAGTTTTTTTGTATAAATAAGCTGACTATTTTGGATGAATATACTTCTAGGATATGTACAACAATTTCATGGTCATTAGTGGTTTTTGTGAGAAGGTATAATCATTCCCACATCCCTTATCATTGTTTGTGCTACATTTTTAAAAAAATTCATAGGAAGAAAACAAGTGGATGTTGTATTTTTTGATTCAGGTCTTACAAATTTGTTAACTTGTGTATGATTTTTTTGTGAAATTCTGACATTGCAGGCACTTCTAAACTTTGAAAGATATAAAACAAGGGTTCCAAAAATTGGAAATGTTCAGAGACCAAGGCATATGGATAGTTCCTTTTTGTAGATGGACAGCTAGGGGATAGGGTCTTTCGCTACAACTACAACTCAAGTACCAAACTTTTCATTACCTTTTGAGTTCTATCATTAAATTGTGAACAGTTCAATGACACACATGTATTAGTCACAACACTTGTTTTATAAAATTTGTTTTGGGCAATCACCATCACCATTTATAGTTCTTGTTGAATGGAGCTTCTTGTCCTTCCTACCAATCAATCCTATTGCCAACATTTCTAGCTCATGTGCAAGTGTGAAGTTATTAAGGGAGAGAGAAAGAGAAAGAGAGATGGGCTAAAGCTTTTACTTTTTAAATTTTACTTGAAGAATGCTAAGTTATAGACCTATTTCAAGAATTTTATTCTGGTGGTAAGATAAGCAATATAGTTACTCAGAGTATATACATGTTTGCACTTGGAGATTGACTTATTAACTAAACACATATGTGAGGTTTTCACAGATAAGGTTGAAAAAGGAACAAGGAGAAGGTAAGGAAGAGGAAGGAGAAGGTGGAAGCACATCTCTACACTATCATCAAGGTATGAGTTTTTATATCCCTCTAAAATTCACAACATTTAGTAGTGGGTTTGTTTAGTAATCTGTTGATGGGTTGCAATTTCCTATGATATTGGCTACGATTAGGGAACAAAGAGTAATTTTGTTGCCATGTGCATCCCACAGCCTATCAAGTACTAAGGTGTCAAGTGTTTAACTAATATGCTCGTTCACTATATCCAAATATTTGCAATAGTTTTTTAGTGACAAATGTTATCTTATTCACATATTTAAACATTTTCACCCTAGTTGGAGATAAGTTATAGGGTGGCAAGGAGATAATTTGAAGTTTGGGGGGCATCATCAGTCACTGTTCTAATGTGTGGATTGTGTTGTTGTGTTGGAGGTTGCATAAACATCAAACAAACAACAACAACCCACTTTATTTCAAATGGTCCTAGCATGAGGAAATCAATGCTAATCACCAAGTCACAAACATAATTAGTTGCACCCAAATTGATCCAATATCTAGAGTTTATAAATCTAGTTGAATGGCGACTCAAATTTTTTATTTTCAAGTTTGAAGTCTAAATTTTATGGGGAATTTTCCATATTTAATGCTAATTGTATTCGAATTAGGGAATTTTATAGACATTTTGAGCCCCAATCTATTTGGGAATTTTTCTAGGTTTCTAGGATTTTTTTTTGTTTCAAAATTTTGTGAAAAAACACATTACTGACTAGTGATTTTTAATTCAAGCTTGTTGCCTTAAATTTTTTGTGAATTTTCCCACCTTGATTATATTTTCATCAAATTGAGGCCATTTTCCAATATTTCCAAAATTATCCAAAATAAAAAACGATGTTGGTCACCATCCACAAGAAGCATTAACCGATTTTGGCAACACACGCATGATTAAGTAGAAAACTAGTGATGTGAGTTAAATATTCCACCTTGTTTGGCTATTTGTATATAGCCATCGGGGGATTAAAAAAATATGGCTTGTTGGAAAAAGCTAGGTAAATGACTAATTTAGTCCACAAACCACATTTCCATTAAATTCACAGAATTTAAATTTCATTTATTGTATGAATACTAGTATGTACAAATTTATATTTTACACCTTTGTATAGCACTCTCATTGAAAAATTATACAATATGATATTTTACCTATATACATATGTCAATTACGACTAAACACCACTTCGCTTATGACTAATGGGACTTTAAATGGCTGTTCTTAGATGATAAATCCAACCCATATATAGATGTAAATCAAATTAATCGCAAACTAGTCGTAGGTTAGTTGAAGATGGCTTGACTGATGTCAACACGATGTCACAATAGTTGTAGATAACAAAAATTTAGTTACAAAGACCAAATAGTTACATGTAGTTGTAAATGTAATGGTCACATATTGGCCTTTTTCTTCTAGTGCGAAATACACAAAATTTAATGTTATAAACCAACACAAAAATGACACATGTCATGTGTAGTCATTGGAAAATGATTTTTTACCTTGATGCCCTTGGTTCCTTTGATCGTGTTTTCACCCTAATGCCTTTAAATTGAGTAGTAATTCCTCTTTATATGGCTATTTTTGAAACAAGAACAAAATACCTTATAGATACCCAACAACAATATGAATAAAATAGTGACATCAAAGGCCCTATTAGCAAAATTTTCCATGTGTCCCAAGGATGTTACCCTACTAAAAATCCATAAAATGTTCTTTTTTGGAAGAACCAATTAAATTCATATTCAAACAATGTTAATTGTGTATGTCCCTAGGTATATGAAAAATTTGATGACTTGGAATAGCTAAAAAGAAAGAGAGGACATGCCCTAAGTTTCAAAAATTGGTTATTGAAAAAAAGTTGTGCATGATGTTACACATAAGGCATTTTAAACAACATTAGGAAACAATAAAGATGCATTTAACAAGTGGGATAAATAAATGAACAAGGAGGTAGGTGGCAAGGTTAGTGTTAGCGGTAGAAGAAGAGGATGGGGGAATGGAGGTGGAGGGAATGAATTAGGTAGCAACAAAAGCTTGATATGGGATGAAGCAAAAGAAATATTTTATGTCTTCATGAACCTAACAACTCTTGTGAGTGACCTTTCCACTCATTTCCAATGTGTTTGTTTATGCAAGTGCCCTTTGTTTCCTAAGACCATCACAACATGATTATGTTTGCATTCTATGTTTAGAAATCTCTAATTGTAAATGTTCATTTTTCCCACCTCATCTTCACCATTGTTCATGATGTTCATAAATTTTTATATGTGTATATTTAAGGTTGGGGTTTCCTTCTTATGGTTTTTGATATGTTGTTGGAATTTAAATATCAATAGCCATAATACTTGTTCATATTTCAATTATGGGTTAAAACATAATCTAAGGAACCACCCAAGTGAATGGACACTTCTTAAAACTACATATTTGTATGTTTGAAAAATCGTGCAACCGAAGCATAATAATTTGAATTGTCTTTTTTTTTGGGAATATTTTTCATTAATTGCAAAGTTAACATGCTCAAAATTTGACACAACTAAAAAAACATTTTGCACGTTCAAAGCACTCAAACCTTGAGAGTGGATAATCTTTGTTTTTTTCAAACATCATTTTTTCTACCAAATGTGCACTTATCCTTCTAAAAATTGAAGAGGATTTTAACATTGTTGATTAGAAAGGCAAAAGAAATTGAATTTATGGAAATTCTTTTTATAACCCATTTGAACGCATTTGGTTCAAAAGTGTTTTTGACCCTAAAAGTTATGAATTTAAAGAATGTGTCTTTAACAAAAGTTGTTCATATTTATGTGATAAAGGGCATGAATGCATAATATACATGATATAAAATCAAAATTTAGTCAAAATGTGTTTATATTTAAAATGTAGTGTTAAATGGGGTACTTGAAATTAAAATTATAAAATTATAAAGCAGCACAAAAATGACATTACGTGTCATGTGGAATCCTTAGAAAATTAAGACTTTTACCTTAGTGTTCATGGCTCCTTTGATATTTTTTTCACCTTTTTATTTTATTTGACAAGGATTTTTTTTTAAAATTATTTTATCATGTTATATATTACCAAAATGGGCAACAATTATTTACCATTCATGATTAGGGTACCAAAAAAATGAAAAAAAACTCCATGACTTTCTTATAACTACTTTCTACAAATAACATTTACATGAAACAAAATTTGGTGAGAAAATTGAATAGTTCAATATAAGATAATTCATGTGGTGGTGGTGATTTTTCACATGCATGCATAATTATGTATGAATATTTTGGTTTGCATGCAGAAACACATAAAATGTAAAATTGGGTTTTAAAATTCAATCAAACATGTTTTTCACATTATTATTTCTTGCACATGTAATGTGCATCTAAAGCTAAATTTTTTGAACCTAATGGATATAAAACTGTAACTAAATTATTTAATAAAGGAATCATTTCGTTTGTAGTTGTTGCTTCAAATTTTCAAGACTTTGAAATTTTGATCAAATTGACATAATGAACATGTAGTTGCATAAAGGAAAACATGCTTTTTATATATAATTTTTTTGAATTCGATTGCATCATTTTATGCATTCCTTTGCATTGGACTTTAACAAAAAAATTGTAATATGGACACTTCACCATAAATCAATCAAAGGATTCAAAAGGAATTCTATACAACATCCAATAATTGTTGGGTTATTTTTAAAGCTTGTTTTTTCAATACTTTAATATACTTCTTTTTGGAACTACAATTGTGAATGAACCTTTGAAGTAAATTTTGTGTGGAGCTTGTCTTTACATGGTAAACTTTTCCAAACGGTAATACTTCAAAGGTTAGGATGACTTAATTGGTTTTTTGTTCTTGCTTTAGTAGCTAGTTAGTTCACATGTTTGATATTTGTTTACTACCAAACAAAAAATCTTAAAAACAAATGCAAAGTTATACCATAGGGTCCCAATTCATATTTTTATAACAACTCCACATTTGCTGGTCTAAATGATGGTCAACATGTTCTAGAGTTGGACTTTTGATTGAATTTAGTGGCTATACAAAAGTTGGAGATCATGTTCCTTGTATGTGCAATAACTTTTGAAATTTGCAAGTTTTTTCCAATACATTTTTTTCTCCATGTACAAAAGTACTAATCAATGGTTTGAATCCTCAAAAAAATTAGTGCAACACGAAAGGGATGCCACTAGTCCAATCTTCAAATTAGTAGCCATGGAAATTAATGATTAAATTTTGCCTAATATGGAGATTCCAAACACCTATTTGAATTATTTTCCCAAGGTGGTTATCATCATTACCTCTATCCATCAGCGTTATATGGTTATGTCCTTCAATAAACATTTGGTTCTATTGTAATTTTAAAAAGTTATGGGCCTTTTATCTTTGGTAAAAAAAAAATCAAATTTTGTTACAAGATTATTCCACAATTTTAATCAAATTAATAAAGGATGGAAAGTTATTAATATTTGTGAAGAAATGGCAGGTGTGTTCACATGTTTGCTTTTCATTTCAACTTGCATAAAATGATACTCTACTTGATTTTCACTATGAGAAATCATGTCCTTTGCAACTTGTCCTATGCAACAAAAAAGTGTCTTGTAAAACTAGTTTGTAACTCAAACTAGTTCTAAAGGACACTTTTTAGTTGCATAGGACAAGTTGCAAAGGACATGATTTCTCATAGTGTTTGTAGAATGGGAGGTCAAGTCTTGGAAACATATTATATTATGAACTATATATTCTGACAATTTATCAACTAAAGGATTCATAACCACATTAAGATATTTCAAATGAACACAACATATTCTATTTAACATCAATAATTTGATTCAAATGTAGTAACTTCTTGTGGATTGAAATCAATTGATTACCTTAAGTTCAAAAGTCCCTTGGTTGATATCAAACAACCATCAACAACTTGGTTGGCCTCTAGCTCAAACTATTTTGTTTTGTCAAATTGACCTTTGTGATGGTGTACTTACAATTCGTGCTACATTAATGTTTTATTCCATTTAATCCTCTTTTGATGTGGAAATTAAAAACACTAAAATATAAGGAGTAAACTAACCCTTGTGATGTTCACACAAACAATATAGATGAAGTAGTATGATGGGGTTAATTAAACCCTACTTTGAATTGTTCACATTCAGGGGCTTTCCAAATAGTGCAAAAAACTTGGGGAAACTTATCATTTTTTCATATTGCCCAAAAAGTAAGGCATTTTGAAGTTCCTAATAAAGCTTTTCCAAGTTTGGGAATTTTTATTTTGGCCAAATATATCGAGCATATTATAAAGGTTGAAAAATTAGTTATATTCACAAGAAAAATCAATCTAGAAAAATCATGATGTTTGAAATCATTTTTGAAAGTTTTGGAAATTTTATATTGCCTAATAATTTCAAATAGATGATAAAGGTTGAAATTTTTTCATTGATGCCCAAACAATTTTGGTCATTTTGGAAAAATCTTGATGTTTGAAGAACATTAAAGCAATTTTGGAATTTTTATGTTGGCCAATAATTTCAAGCGAAATTATGAAGGTTGAAAAAGGTTTCCATTGTTGCCCAAAATCTCATGCAACCTAGAAAAATGTTTCCAAAGGTCTTACAAGTTTTTGGTAGATTGGGAAAATCTCTATCCAAGTTGCCCCAAAAAATATGTAATATCTCCCACCATTATGGGTGTTTTCTCACGGGAAAGAAAGAACAACATTGCAAGCTCTTGGGGCCATCATCAGGGGGTGTATTTTTAAGCATTAAAAGCTCTTAAGAAAAATGATGGGTAGTAGTTTAAACCTTTTGAAATTGAGGTGTCAAATTGACCTCCTTATCTCATCTAGCATGATCATAAATCTAAGAAAAATCAAGATATTTATTGCTAGAATTAAGATATCCCATCACTTTTATCCCCTTCTAAACCTTAATGCCATGTTAATTGTCAAGTCATTTTTTTACCCAATTTTTGTTAATGGGATTGCATTAGGGTCCATTTAGACTTTTAGTTTATCACCTTTACCACCTTAGTGTGAATCCAACTAATGGTAAGTTTAATTCATGCTCTTACACAAATGCCATGAATTCAAGGAGATGGATATGCATCATTGTATTGAGGCCATCATTAAGATAATTAGTCTTTAGTTGCTTCATCTAAAAAATTTCCATTAGGGAATCATCACTACATTTTGAAAAGGAAGTATTATCATATATATTGTGCCTTATTTGGTAATTAAAAAAATTAAGCTAGAACATTACATAAGCTAAGGCTATTGGGGGATACACATTTTCTCCTTCCAATTACACCAAAACGATTTGAATAGGTTTTTATGCAAAAGTGAAAAATAAGGCCCTTTCTTAAAACAATGGGGAATTTAAAATGTTTAAAACAAAAATAACAAGATGAGAAATACATTATTTGTTTAATGGTGAATTACAATGGTTTGGTTTTTTGATATTATCTAAATCTTGATATGAACTACTTTGCAAAACATAAAGTAGGTATACTTACTTTGATAACAAATTATAAACCAAAATACCAATATGAATTTTGAGGCATGATGCACTTATGATGAAGATCAATCTCATAACAAATTAATGCAAATGCACATAATGATATATGTATATTTTGCAATCATGGGCACACACCTTTTGAATTAATGGGTTAAAAAAGAATTAGGAGGTCATACATCAATGTCTTTTCATTTCTTTCACTTTTGTGATGTAGCTAAAGTGGTTAGTTTAGCCAAATATTGTTATTAAAAATGCATGAAAGAAAAAAAAAACATCCTTCACATTTATTTTGGTTAAATGCTAAAACCTAAAAAAGAGAATTGGTTTTATTTCAAGAATACATTTATCCCAAATTTGGCAACTAGAAAACCAACAAAATACATAGTTTTAACCATTTTGATAAACAAAAATCACTAATTCATTAAGTTTAACCAAGGAAAAAAACTTTGTAATACACATACTCATTGACCTTAACAAGGAAAGTCAAAAGTTCATAAACAAAAAACACGTTGGGCCTAAGCTTGGAAGATAATTTAAACTACCTAAGGATCATTATTTTGTACATAATTTGATGTTAGTAAAAGGCAATGTGATTAAGAACCTCTATATTGGGATCAAGGTAATGTGATTCATATTGATTAGCTCATGGTTGCACTTACACCTTTTCTTTTTCTTTCTGGAAAGAACCTTGTTGATTACCCATCACCAATCTTTTTTGGAACATTGGGCAATCCCCAATATAAGTGTTTCTTTGGACCCCAATTGCAAAATATAAACAAATGTGCTCCCCTATGGCCCACCTTCTCAATTTATATACATGAGAGTTGAACTTTGGGGAACTTGATAGGAACATGATGTGTGGAAACACAATGGGAACAACGGAAAAAAAAATCTAGACTCCTTGTGAATGCATATTGGGCCTTCTCATTTGTGACATGAAACTTTTATTTTCAAAACTATTTGTCACCATTTTTTTGAATTGGAACAAGCCACTGCATTAAAAAACATAATTGAATTAAGGTAGGAAACCAAACCCTTAGACCATAGACCAAACCAAAACATAACATAACAAAGCCGATTAAGTTAGGAATGTGGTGACTCCATCTAATATGGAGGTTATCTCTAACACATAAGGTGTAATGGGGACACAATAATTTATCAAATTTAACAAGATAATCCATAATGATAAGGTGTATCAATATTATTATATGGTACTAATGTAAACACATGTAAGCAAGAAAACCATACAAAATTGTTATTTCGTGAGAGTGTGAGCAGGAATTAGAAGGCATATTCCAATTATATTCCATCCATGTCAGTTGGAATATTCTTTAATAGATTTTGATGACATGTTAAAATATATATACCTTGACAAAAGTATATTTCTACCACATTAACAATAACTCACACATCATCACTTCCATGTCGATTTGCCACATGGACATTCGATAATAATGTCTTTGTTTAATTAAATGTAAGTATAGAAATCTACCAAGGTTGGTGTCCCATGTGTTGAAGCAAATAAATAATTTTTGGCGCATTTATTAAGAATCCTTCCCCTTGATTTCAAACATGTCTTATGTCACTGTAAAATATTATCTATCAACATAATCATATTGTGCATTGCCATGTCATTATAAAATATTATTTGTCAACATAATCATATTCTACATTGCCACGTCATTTGTGGCCATTGTCATCCTAATCGTTGTAATGGGAGACAAGTTAAACATAGTTGTAACATGAATTCATTACAACAAAAGGTGTCCATGTATGCCAAGTGATTTCACTAGATTTTGAATGAACTCTCTAGTCTAAATAGGGATTAGTTGGAAAGTAGTGAATTCATTAGTTTAGTGAATGGGGACTAGTGAATTGCACTCACATTTTGTAATAGTGACTAGTCAACAAAACATAGGTGGTAAGATATAATAATTATTTATACAATACAAAAATATTTTGACAAAAAATATTTCAACCATTCTAACAACATTATTATGAAACCATTATTCTAAAAACACATTGAAAAATTGATGCATAGTTTGTAGATGCATCCTACAAAGGGTAGGTAATTAAAGGCATCACTATATGAACATAAGAGGAGAATGCAAGAAATTAACAAGTACGATGTCATGAATATCTATTTGGAACCTAACAATGGCACTTTCCATATACAATTTAATTGTCATTGTCATTAAATCCAATAGGTCTATGGCTATTCTTACACATGTTAAAAGATTATTATAATGCAATGCAAACCATGTTCTAATTATTCAAAAAGTGGGTATTTAATCTATGAATTTTCATGCACACATTATCAGTAACAACCTGTTGTTTTATTGTGCCATTAATGTTTTACATTTAATGGTTCTTCGTTGTCAATTGTTTTGCTCCATTTTGAAAAAAACAACACATGGTTTATCGAACTCCTTAGGACTTAAACTTGTACCTTATTGTTAGAAAGAAAGAGATGAAGTCCATCGATGCATAAACCAAGTACAAGTTGGATATTGGGCAGTAAGGAACCTTATCATTTTGATTAGCAAAGTGATTGATGAAATGACTAACTATTTGACTAATAGATAGTGGACCATTTGACTAGGTAAAATTTATACCTAAATTAAAATTATTTTTTGGATTATTATTTTAAAATTAATAGGTAAGTAGGTAATAAATGGGTTTAGGTAGGTTGAAAAAAACACTTAGGTAGGTAGGTGTTAGCTTAGCCTAGCCTACCTAACCTACCTAACCTAACTTAACTTAACCTACCTAACCTAACCTAACCTAACTTACCTTACCTTACCTAACTTAACATAACCTAACCTAACCTATTTAACCTAATGTAACTTAACCTACCTAACCTAACCTAACCTAACCTAACTTAACCTATCCTATCCTATCCTAATTGAGCTACCTTACTTTAACCTACCTACCTTAGCTTTCTAAACATGCACATAGGTTATAAGTACAAGGAATTGAACCCCAAACCTTCACAATGATAAACCAAATGCTTATCAATGGACTACACCATCAAAGGTGTTAAACTTTTAACAAGTTTTTAATTTCACATGTTTATCTCACATCATTAAACATAATGGCTAAACCTAATGGCAAAACTCAACAACTTAAACTAATGGCTAAACCTAATGACTTAAATTAATGGTTAAACCTAGTGGTTAAACCCAACAACTTAAATTAATGGTTAAACTCAACGACTTAAGCTATGACTAATCCTAGTGGTTTTTTTTATTGATTTTAACTAATAGCTAAACCTAGTGACTAAACTCAACGACTCAAACTAATGGTCAAACCTAGTGGCTAAACTCAACAATTTAAACTAATGGTCAAACCTAGTGGCTAAACTCAACAATTTAAACTAATGGCTAAACTTAATGGCTAAATTTAACAACTTAAAGTAATGGTTAAGCTTAGTGGCTAAACTCATCAACTTAAATTAATGGCTAAACTTAGTGATTAAATTCACTTTTCTTGAGAGTTTTCTTCCACTACAATCTTGGAAATTTTTATTTGGATTATGCTATGATGGAAATTTTATTCACAATATAAAAACCATTTTAGGTATAACAATTAGCACCAAATTCCACAAAGATATGTTGAACACATATGTAATGTAAGATATAAAAAGATAAATGAAATATTTATGGCCATATAAAAATAAGACAATTGGGAAAAGGCTTCAAATATACTAAAAATTATATTCATAATTGGAAAACACACTCCACACAAGATTGATCTCACATGTAATAAATATATAAAATAAATCTTCATTTCTCAAAGTGGTTATTCACTATTTAAATTTGAAATTTGTTATCAAATAGCCACAAATATCCTCAAATATCCTAGTATGGAGGATATTTAAAAAAACCCCCATCTAGGAAGACCAAAAGTTGATTTTCAAATAACACTACAGTTTGCTTTTGAGTTCTGACAACTCTTTTGTGGTTCCAAAATTTGTGAGGTGGTTGGGTTGGCAACCATCCACAAGAAGACTTAGCCAAAATTTGGCTGTTGAAAATCCATTTAGAGGAAATTAGAAAACTTTAGGTTCCTATTATGTTTTGGCAAAATACTGGAGTTCCTATTGTCTAAATATGTGACTTCAAGGAATTTTTCCCTCACATTCATGTAGGCCCATTTTTGAGAAAAGAAGTCCTTTTGTATCATTTGCACCTTCACTTTTTTTTTTTTTGCATGATGTAAACATTAGCTCACTGGTTTTGAATCTTAGTGTTTTTTGAGGATTTTTTTTGTTTGTAGCCAAAGTGGAAATCATATATAGGAAGATTTACTAAAAGTAACGTGCAAATCTTTAATCGTCATGCTTCTAAAACCAAATACACTAAAATGACAATTTTTAATTTCTAATTTTTCATCCTTTGGGCAATTAAAAACCTCTCCAAACACCATTTCGTCTAAGAATTTTTTCAAAATTTTAAATTTCGCTTTCTGGCGAAATTTGCTAGTAAAAAGAAAGCTACAGTTTCCAACCAATGATATTTTTTTCAATTTTCTGTTGTTGTTGTG
>Ga0116231_10003828_pt1 | contig 30871 bp, 31 predicted proteins | sample S1TSphgellanicum_2_FD_89695 | JGI IMG/M metagenome (GOLD analysis project Ga0116231, IMG submission 89695) | Host-associated microbial communities from peat moss isolated from Minnesota, USA - S1T2_Fd - Sphagnum magellanicum MG | ecosystem: Host-associated > Plants > Peat moss > Unclassified... | reverse complement strand
TGGGAGGACTTGCCTTTTAGATTAGCAAGTTGGGCCCTCAATGATTCAAGTTCATTTTGTAGAGTCTGAACTTGAATTGCATGGGCTTGAAGCACCTCCCTCTTGTCAGCATTGTGTTCCTTCTTCTTAGCATTCTTACTGAAATTACCCTTGGTGGGCAAAGCCTGAGTGGAAGGCTAAGGTGCCTTGGCTTTCGGTTGAAGGACAGTGGAAGATGCTAAGAAATTTTGCCGTGGTAATCCAAGTTGCTTCTGTTTCAAGAACTTGGCAAAACAGATAGCTTCTTGATGTCCTTCTTTCCCACAATAATCATAAAAAAGATCCTTGGAAGGAATGTTACACTCACTAGCTTTGTGGGCAGGATTGCCACAATAGTTGCAAGAAGGTAGGATGGGTGTAGCCAAGTGCACTATTTTAGCCCTTGAAGAAGAATGTGATGATCTGGTTGGCGCGACTAGTGTAGGCTGAGGTTTTGAACGTGATGGAGGCCTCATAGTATTGGCCTCATAGTGTGCATGAACCAATTCCAGCTTTTCATAAATGTTATATACATCCAGCAAAGTGTACGAATCTCTAAATTCTGCAAAAACCCGTTGCAAAACTTGCGCATGGAGTGATGGAGTACCTTCCAACGAACGAAGATACCAGTGGGCAGCATTCAGGTCTGTGATGCTCTGGGTATCCTTTTTGAGTTTGAGAAGCCTATTGTAGAGCATCTTCAAGGTTTCATCCTTTTGTTGAAAAAAGGTGGCGAGCTGCAAAATTTTTTCAAAACTCTTAACTAGATTTTCCAACTCAAGAACTCGAAAAAATTCTTTCATTGGATGAGCAAAAGCTAGCGCATCGGTGGTGGGAGGAATGTTTGTGGTAGCAACAATGAGTTGTTGAGGAGAAAGGTTTACTTTTATTGAGGTAGGTACCGGGCCTGGATTATTGGGCATAGTCCCATGATGTGCAATTGCAGCTTACAATGCAGTTTGAAAGGCAGTGGCGATGGCTGTGGCGTAAGTTGGATTGGGAATCTGCGTGACACCCAAAATCCTTGTAGAATGTTGTTCGTAAACATCCAATGCCTCATAGTGCACATAACGGGCCAATTGTTTGAATGCAAACGCCTTGGTGTAATTAACGCCATACTTGAACTCTAATTCACAAACCACAATTGAGAAAGTTGCTTTGAACTCCCTCAAAGAAATGGTACTTGGCCTTCTGTTAAACTTTTCAATGCTCCTAGAGGAACTGCTGACCTCCATGGTGTATATGGGTGTAGAGGTTACGACTCGGAGCAAAATATATGGTGATGGTGTGAAAGCAGGTGTAACAGCAGGTGTACCCCACTAATTAACCCCTCCAAATGGATTTTGATGTACCGTTGATGTAGTGTAACCTGAACCTGAATTTTTGGTAGGAGTTGTATTAGATGATGGTGGTGTTGTAGATGTTTAATGGTATTGTCGTGAAGATCGTGAGCTTAAAGAAGTTGGCTCAAAGGATTGTGTGTTACTTCGTAACTAATACCTGGGCTTCAACTAAGCAATAGTGCTCTCATCATCCGAGGACATGGTGTTGTTCCATGCCCCAAAATTTTGCGATAATACACAACACTAGTTATAAAATTCTAACATAATGTACAATTTGAAGAATACAGTGCGTCGTTGCGAATGACCCGTGACGAACAAATGTCGCACGGAGGTCAAACGAATGTCCAACAAAGGTCGGACGAAGGTCAAACAAAAGTCAAACAAACGTCGGATGGAAAAGCAGGATAGTAGAACAATAGGACGCAAGATGGTAGAACGCAGGACCACAGGATGGCAGTTGCAGGACGATAGGACGTAGGGTGACAATCGGACAAAATTCCAATAATCGTCAGACGAAAGTTTATGGACAATAGTTCATGGGCAACAACGGACGTCGTCTAATGTTGCATAAAAGCCGACAAACGTTGGACGTCAAAAGTCAGATGTCGAGCGGACATCCCAATGTGACAACGATGGCAACGTTATAGCTCGCTACCCTGTGTTGCAGCGATGGCTACACTACAACACTATTATGGTAGTGCTGTAGCGCACGACGCGGCAACATTATAGCGATGGCGGTGTTACAGCGCGCAACATGGCAACGCTGTAGCGATGGCGGTGTTGCAGCGCGTAACATGGCAACGCTATAGCGATGGCGGTGTTGCAACGCACAACATGGCAACGTTGTAACGATGGCAGTGTTACAACGTGCGATGCAACAACATTGCAATGATGGCATCATGCTATAGCGTGCGACGCGATAACGCTGCAACAATGGTGGTGTTACAGCGCGCGACATGGCAATGTTGTAACGATGGTGATGCTGCAACGTGTGACGCGACAACGCTACAATGATGGTGGTGTTGTAGTTCACATCATGGGAGCTTTGCAACTCGCATTGTAGCAACGTTACAATTTTTTTTGTTTTTTTTTACTCGACAGCTTCAAGACCTTCCTTGAAGACTGCCTCCTCTATTTCTGCGTGAGAGAGAGAAAGAGAAAGAGAGTGAGAAAGAGAAAAAAAAAGGGTGAAGAGGTTTGAAACCTACTTTGTTGGTTAGTAGATACATAACAATGCAAGATCCCTCCAACAACACCAGTAACAACACTAGTAGCAACAACTCAAGAACTCCAAAAGCACAAGAAACATGTTGTTTTCAACATGAAGCAATAAAGAGTAATTTTTTTTTAGAATTGAATTGCAAAGAAAGAAAAACATGTAATGTACATAGACGGTGGCCATGTAATGGCCGCCGTGAGCATCTAGAAATCCTATCTAATTATGGAGGAAACTTTGTTGATAAAGGAATTCTAGAAAAACTAAAAAGAGAAAGGAAGGGCTTAACCTTTTATATAGTCGCCAACAAATTGAAACCCTAAGTACCTAATAATGTACAGTCACCTAAGACCGTACATTAACCTTAAAAGTGCACATGGGCATGCCCGTAACTAACCATCATGTATGAAGTCATGTACGAGCATGACATGATTGAAGAGGGTGCATCATGATCGCATGGGTTACAATTTTGTTTATAATCATGCAATTGAATCACATATTTCAATTTCAAATATGTTCAATTTTTGCAATTCAAGTTTATGAAGCATTTGGGGAAAGGAAGGTATTGTTTTCATTTGTGTCTGTCCATTAAAAGAAAAACTATACTTTATAAATGACACTATTAACTTACAAAAATTTGTTGAAAACAACAAGTTTCCCTCTAGTGATCAAAGATGAAAATAAAATGCCATATGTGAAATGGGTTGCCCTTGGAAGGCTACTACTATAAAGAAAGTTAAAATTTGTACCGATATTTGATAATCTACACATAAATGGTAATCAACATATGTAATCATAAAAAATACTCAAAATTCAATAAAAATCAAAGTTGATCTTGGTTGAAGTTGGGACAAACATGACATTTGTGTCATGATTATCACCAATGTTGGGTAGGTATTTACTTTTGAACAAACCAACTCATATTAGTATCAAACTCTTTTCAAGATTTTCATACCAACCTAGTATTGGTATCGATTCGCTAAAACAAAAATCATACTATCTTACTACTAGTATTATTTTTAAATAAAAATTCCATTTTAAATAGGTATTAGTAATGAATCGTTTTTAATTTTCATATTAGGCAACTATTAGTACAATGCAATTATTGCATTTCAATTCTTTCATATCAGGACAAATATTGGTCTATATATCAAGGTTCCATCGATATACCCACCCAACATTAATTATAACCAAGAGGTTCATTGTAAAATCTTTGAAATGGTACACCCTTCAAGCACCAATTGACACTCCACCCCCATTGCAAACTTAGCGCCCTATTCAATGGCAATTATATTGTAAAAAATAAGTATACATTTTTTAATAATATGATGGTAATAATTTGGTGAGGATTTCATGTTCATTGGATGGTAGGATTGTTTTATAATGAATGAATAACAATTTTTTCTCTTGTGACATGCTTCTTCTTTTCATAGAATATTGTGGCTCCTTGTGTCTTATATTGTTAGATTTCCTATTTGCTTTTTTATTCAAACCTAGATTCCTCATTAACATATTGGACTTGATGTCTCTCGAGTTTTCCAAATTTATCTTATGCAAGATATTTATTTAATGACATGTATATATGAAGATCAATTAAATACTTTCTTTCTAGCTTAATATTACATGAATTGAACATTCCATTTCAATGCTAGCAAATTCATGTTCAAGAAATTAACTCAAATCTCACATCTTAATTTGTTCAACAATAATTCATGTCCATGTAAATATTTTATGCTATGTTTTGGCATGTTACAATTAATAACTATACCATATTACACTAAGTCTAACAATTGGTACCGTATCATGCTAGGGTCAATTTGCACATTAACAAAACAAATAATTATTTTTATAAAAAAATGAATTCATTTTAAAAACTTGAAATTATTAAATTTTCCTTGATCTACTATGATATTTTCATATGAGTAATGAAATTATTTAGAGTGTGCCCTATCAAAATTATTTTATTCTGATTTTTTTATTTTAAAAAATCTGGAACTGAAAAATATCTGCCCCTTCTTTACTTCTGAAACCAGGCGGTTATTTACAGAGTCAAAGAACCGTCCCACACGGGTACCTGTGCATTGATACCCTGATGTAAAATAGGTAGTATCATGTAAGTTGCTGTCTTGGCACGAAAGAGGATGGTAAGCATCCTGAGGATGAAAGTAAGGAATTTGGGGGATGGGAATCATCCATCCAAGAGAGTAACTGCTCCTTGTTCTGACCCCTGGACACATCAGCCAAAGACCCCAAAAAATCACAATCCCCTGAAGCATCTTGAGGATGAAAGTAAGGAATTTGGGATGGGAATCATTCATCCAAGAGAGTAACTGCTCCTTGTCCTGACCCTGGGACACAGCACCCAAAGACCCAAAAAAACAGTCCCCTGAAGCCTCTTCATAGAGAAGAAGAGGGATTTCAGAGTGGGTGTGTTTTCTTGTGTTGGCTGCTGGGGGAGGGGTAGAAGCAGAAGAGACAGCAAAAGTTGGGGAGCCATGGCGGAAGTGCAGCAAATTGTTGCATTGTTAAATGTATCGCCTTTTGACTACTCCATCTCCTGCACAGAGTTCTGGTTTGTTAGATCTCTCATCATCTCTCACAAAACCCAAAACAACCTTCCATTTTCTTTGGTATAGTTGCATGCTGCTCCAATTAGGTTAAAATCTAATGCAATATTAGGAATTCAATAGTGTTGAAGCTCATTGCTGTGTGGTGAAGAATTGGTTTTTGGTGTGATGGGTTTGCTGCCTGGTGTAGCCAGAAGAGTCCACAACAGCTCAGGCAAGTGCTCCTCAATGTGCTTTCAACAATTCAGCCTGCAGTGCAGGTGGTTATTCCTCACCATGTCTTCTGCAAAGTGCTGATCAAAAGAGGTTTTGGATGTCAAGCCATTAAAAATAGTTGTAGAAAAGACAGAATTGCAGTATTTGGTTTTCTTGCCTTTTTCACAATAGAATGTGTGGTCTCTGGAGAACTGACTGTTGGGATTGAGGAGGTGGTGCAAATGATTTCTGTATTGATTGTCACACATGATGTTTTGAGGTGCAGAAAAGGGATATTGATGCAGATGAAGCAATAACAAACTGGATGATAGAGCTTCTTCGAGTGCTAAATTACCGGCCTCTTGTCGATGGGTTTCTTTACATATCCTTCCTGATCATGCACAGTCACCACTTTGCTTAGTAACCAGGATCTGCACAAAGTCATGGACATGATGTCATTGATAATGAGAAGCAAAAAAAAGTGGGATGTTTATGTGCAACAATTGGATTCTATAGGCTGTCATTCAGACAAGGCATTGCATCGGGGAGTTGTGATATCATATACCCCCTTCTCACATGGTTACTTCTTGAGGTATGATTTCTCGAACCCAGAATTCATGTGCGCAAAAAAGCATCAAAATCCTACCCAAAATCAGATCAAAATCTTTGCTTTTTTCAATCATTGGTTTTTCAAGGCTGTGAAATCTGAAACTGCTTTAAATCTTAACAAACATTGGAGAATTGACAGATGGAGATGCTCAAAAAACGTGCATACTTGGCACGCTTTTTGGTGGATGTTGAGATCCCCGCAGAGTTGTTGCTAGAAGAAGATATGAACATGTTGCATGCACAATATGATCTCTTGAGAGACCGCTTCAAAACCACTCACAAGAAATTGGTAAGTTGGCGCCAATCAGAGCAAGAGCCAGCCTTGGTAAAGATGCGAGTGGAGGAGCTGGTCATGGAGCGCGAGCATCTGAATTCCACTATTGCCAAGCTCAGGACCAAACTTGTGGTACACACTTTCTGAAGTCAGCCAATGTGAAGTATTGTAATTTTTCGTTCCCCTTTTTGTCTTCTTGGGTGCAATTGTTTCTAGTCTAATGTCATTCTTGTTCACCATGCTGCTTCTATTGTGAGATGGTGATCAGTTCCAATCCTGGATACATTGGATATGTCATGAACTCATTATGTACATTTCAAGCAAAGATTTGATCACTTGAAAAAAAGGTGGGTTTTAATGTTTCAACTTTCCATGGTCTTTTCTAGGGTGTGCCAAAAGTGGAAGAAATGGTAGAAGTGGTTGGACTACTAAGAGGGCAGACAGCAGAGGCAGCATCACTAACTAAGGCAATACAAGAGCAGAAGAAAGCTCTTGCAATTCACTCAGGTCTTGATGATCATGCTCAAACTGTGATCACCAAGAAATTTACTATAAAACACACAAACAACAATCTTGCCAAAAAAGGTGTAGCACCAGTGGTAATGGTGGTGTCTGTGTTTTTCAAAGACAAGGATGAAGATGAAAATGATGATCATGATGATGGTGATATGATTTTTGGACTTCAACTTATGTCCCTTGAAGGATTTGGGTAATTGAGCTGTTGTTGCAGCGAAGCAAGAAACAATGGTATCAAAACTTCATCAAGCCCAAATGTTAGCAAATAGTGGTCCCATTCATGTGGTTTTCCAAAAGATAGCTCAAGCTTGCACTCTTCTCCGCTACTTAGTCAAAGATAAGCTCCCAAAGGTACTACTAGCCACCAACAATTTTAAAGGATCCTTCTTTGATGGAAATGTGGATTGTCTATAATTCATTCTCCTGAAACAGACAGACAACTGAGAGAATGGCATGACAATGAGGCATGTTGGTGCAGGAGGTGGAAATAAAGAGTGTCCGATTGCAAGCCCTACAAGATGTTCTTGTCCACTCTTCTGATTCTGATGACAAACTCAAGAGTACACAGGTCCGTTTTTCAGGTCCATTTTTCCAGTCTTCCAGTTTATTTGATTTTTTCCGAGTGATTGATGTTCAGAGGGACAGCTCAATAATGACAGTGCAACTGATGCAGATCATGACCTGTACATAATTTTGGCGTCAGGACTCATAACATCAATCACAACATGAATGTGAGTGCGATTGTTGTGTAGCTCAGGTTTCGGATTAGTTGAGAGAGTCCTTGTGCATTTTGATGGGGGAATTGTGTACAGATGAAGCTGTTAGGTGTGATGGAGGAAGTGAAGAAACTCAATTGGAAACATGGCAAAGATCAAACTTTTAATGGTCATCAAGGAGGTGGTGGTGGTGGCTATGGTGTTGGAAACATTGTTGTTGGCAATGAGGTGCAAAGGCAGCAAGCACAAATGGGTGCCATTGTGGCAAATAAAATCCAAGCAGCTTATGACAAACTTGCAACTTTAATGAAATTGAGAGACAAACTGGTGGCGGAGCTTGATCAGAAAAATCAAGCCATCAATGAGGTTGTTGTTCTTGGTCCCATTTGATTCTCATGGCTTTCCAACTCTGATTGGAAAATGCAATCTATGCAAACCTGATGTAAAGAAAAATTGTGCCATTGAAATTTGAATCTCAAAAACATGCATTTGATTGACCAATACGTAGCAGCATTTGCAACATTCAGGAAAGTCTAGGAAAGACTCTACAGGAAAGCTTCAATGTAAATGCGGATGGACATCATGGTTTTGAAGGAAGTTTGTAGAGGAAGTTGTTGTGCAGGTAAAAAGTTCAGTGCGAACAGGAGAGGATTTCAAACAGTATGTGGAACTGTTACGGAGAAAAAGCAGCACTTACAAGGCACGAAAACAAGAGATGGATAATATGACAGACAAATACACAAAACTTCTGCACACTCAACAACTGCTTGAGGAACAAATCATTGACTTAAAACCTCAATGCGTTGCACATTCTACCAACAGCAATCTTCATTCAGGTCACATTTCTCATATGAAAAAACTGCTCCAAATGTGAATGGTTCTTGGGAGCTTAAATTTCTCAAAGTGAAGAAGACTGGATGTACCTATGACCTTTACCCAAGAAGATGGGATTTAGTTCACAATTGCTTGACATTGGAGGAATTGCAACCGACATGGATAAATGCAGTTCTTCACAAAACAGGAAAATTGAGTTGAAGGTGCACTTGACAAATTTGGTGGATGTAGGTGATGATGAAATGTTGCCAAAGTTGAAGGTGAGACAACAGCTTGCAGAGCTTGATGTCAGCCTTAAGGAACAAGGGGCAAAATTGGGTCCCCAAATCAAAGAACTGAAGGCACTTCGGACCCATCTACAAGACATAGAATTGGAGCATTTAGAGAAAAACAAACACTTCAATGACATCAGTGGAGTGTACAAGCGGTTAGCTTTTCTTGCATGACACTCACTCCCACTTTTCTTGCATGAACTCCAAGGTCCACTTCAATAGGAGGAAGGAAGGATGGACCAACAATACTTCAATAATATAGTTTTTTTTTCCCCTCTTTTCTCAGTAGCTGATCACCTGATTGACATACTTATAATGAGAACTCTTTCATGTAGGAAGGAAGTGAAACTGGAGACAGATGTGATGGTCTGTCATAGAGAGCTTGAAGCCGATAGTAAATGTTTGCAGGAAACTTGTTCTACAATACAACAACTTGAAACTGCACTAGAGCAATGTAAGGAGTTCATCAACCTCTTCCCAAAACCTCTTAAAAAACTCCAGGGGCAATGTGTAATTTTTTCTTTTGCTGCAAAGCAAGCAGCTGGGCACCACCCTTGAAGACTGACTGACTGACTATTGGAAGTTCTGATCTGTCTTCTTCTATAGTAGAGTAATAATTTCTTCGCTGCTTGACTGGGAAGCAACTAAATCGGTCAGACCAAAGGTGAAGAAGATTGTTGTACACCTAATTCCAAAACATAACACTTTACCCATTGATTCAAACAAATTTGCAACTTGGGGATTGGGACTTGTTTACCAGTATCGAATGAGAAAGGAGGAGAACTGAGTGCAATGCTCAATATCAAAATCCAACAACAAGAGGAGCTTGCAGCTAGTTTGCAATTGAAACTACACAAGCTCAAGGTCATACTAAATTCTCTATAAGACTTTCTGGCATTTCTGTTGTACACTAACTTATTGACCTCATCAATCATCTGGGGAAACCTTGGAAACAAAAAGAATAATTTAGTGTCATAGTGCAAATCGGAGGTTCTCTTAAGAACAAAGGACCTGCCAAACACTGGTTTTTGAGAGGTTTGGGTTTTTGGGTGCGGGGTAGGAGACCGAGCATGGGAATAGAATACAGATGACTATGATGGAGGATTTGCTGACATTGTTGTCTGCCAAGCTCACCATGTATTCTTCAAGCTCTAGGCCTGCCATCTACTCCACCAACAACTCTGCTCTTGAGATTGTAAGCATTTCTCAAATTCATTTCCAGCAAACCCGAGGTGTCACATTTTTAAAACCTTAAAAGCTCTAATTTTGTAGTTACGTATCACTAATCCTTTTGGTTGTGACCCATGAAAATTTTGTCTCTTCAAACTATGTATGATGATGATGATGATGATGATGATTTGCAGGCTCCTCTGCTTCATATTGCATGACCTTCGAGCATCTCTGCACATGGGCAGAAGTAAATGTTGTGGCCAATGCAGACAACTTTGGGATGAAGGAAGTAGGTACCAGGGTTGGGCAGGAACCCCAGTTTGGAGTGTCAAACCCATGGTTCAGGTTCTTATACTATGGACCTGAACCCGCATCCCATTGGTGGGATTGCCACAAGATCTGGACCGTGGAACTAGTCTTTTGCTAGAACTGGAACTGGATCCAAAACCTTCAACAATTAGTTGAACTTACACTAGGGGAAAGAACAATAAAATAAAATAAAATAAAAAATAATAATAATAATAAAATCCAAAAAATTCCCTTTTTTTTTTGTTGAATAAAAAATCACTAGTGGGTACCTTCTAAAATTTGCATATCAACCAAGTATTGGTGCCTATTGACATTTTGTGAAGCTTCTTCGTATGAGTCTAGTACATATGTCATCCAAAAAAATGCATTTATTTTCCTTTTTGACCTAGTTTTATGGACGAATTGCCTATAATGAAAAATGCACATTTGCCTAGGTATGCAATGTATATATATAAAAAAGAAAATTCCATTAATATTTTGGAACTTGATTCTCCAAATAGGGGATGAAAATTGGGATTTTGGTATTAGGTCTTTAGTTCATTGTCCTTAGTTGGTATTATTTTGTACCATGCATGAGAGATTTAAAAATTTGCAAATCCAAAAGAATTATTGTGGATGCAATCCTAGTGCAAAACCCTTAGGCTTGTAGGAAGAAAAATATCACATTGGCATATTTGCTACTTATATTGCACTAAGTCAGTCATAGAAAGACCAATACTAGTCTCCATTTTATGACTTCTGGAATTTATATTGTACTATATATCATCAAAGAAAACCGATAAATTAATGACTTCCTATGTTTCCAAACTCTCTTGCTTTTGGTGATGTCTTAAGTCTTAACCAATGTGTTTTATCTTTGTGAAAAATTTTGTCAAATTTTGACCCCAAAAAATGGGAAAATTTAGGACAATTTTCTTTTTCCTAGTGTGAATTTTGACTAATTTTTCTATTTTCTGGAGGGAAAATAATTTTTTTTAATGATCACAAAATTGAGAAAAAATGAACTCTAGTCTCAACTTTCCACAAGGTTATATTCCAACAATGGAACTCTCTTCAACTATGTGTCCTTGCAAACCAATGATGTAGAATGACTCCAAAAAAACATTAGTGACACACAAAACACATTAAAAAACACTTTCCTTGAAGGCAAAGCATAAATGGACAAATAGGAGTCCTAGGGTTTTTTTTTTTTTTTTTTTTCCCTATTTTTGGGTTTTAGGAAATTTTTTTTTTTTTTTTTTTTTTTCTATTTTGTTTATTTTTTATATTCACTTGGCCCTAATAGTCGGTAAAATGTGCAAGAAATTTTCATGCAACAAAACATATTAAGTTGTATATAAAAATTTATGTACACATTTTCTGCATTTCTGGTTTTTTACCAAAATATTTATGCATAATTACATATGCATGTGAAATATCACCACCACGATGAAAATTATCATAATTTGAAGTATCCAATATCTTTCACTTAAATTTATTTTATTTAAATTTTATATTTGGAAGATAACAAAAACAAAATCTTTGAATCATGTGTCCAAAAAGGGGTACCTTGATTGTGATTATGCCTTGGTGGCTTCAGTTCAAAGATAGGAAGAACAGGGATTCCATGGTCTTGTTGACCATGTTAGGTATAACTTCACGACATAGTTGTCGCATGTTTGGAAATGTGACCCTCCCACATTGGTGAAGAATTAGTTTCCTATGCCAAATGTTTTCAGTGGAGCTCAAAAGGCAATACCCTTTGGCAATATATAAACACAAATCTTCCAAGAATTGTTGTTGAGCAAGGTCAAACTTCTTGTAAGGTTTTCTAGAGTTGAAAAACTAATTATGGAATGGGATGTTGGAATTTTCCATTTCTTGGAAAACTATTGGGCATGATATGAGAAAGTGGCATCAATAGCAAGTTTTTGGCTTTGGTATAGGTTCAACATAATAGAATGTTTTATAAAAACACAACTATTCATTATTATTGTCCCATGCACTTTGTTATAGCTAACAAGACCTTATGATGTTGAATATTACTTTGTATAAAATCTTCTTGTTAGACATTATGGTAGACAACACATTGCATCCTTTGAGACTTTAAAACATCAACGATTATAGAAGAAACATTAAGTCTATAAAAGACCTACATAGTTTTATGCCAAGGAACCAAAAAAAATTATTTGCCTTTAACTATAGAAGGAGTCATTGTTGTTGAGTGTCAACTTCAACTTGTAGCACCTCCTCCTCATTCAACTCCCTTTCAATGTCTAACTCACTCACGAATTTAGATCGAAAAACATCATTGCGATCATTCCCAATCCTACTTTCACCAACATCAACATCAACAAATGTAGGTGAACACTAAATGACTAATGTAGGTGAATCTTGTATTCTGATCCTTTCAAACCACCAAACAAATGTGCCATTACAAAGTATACAAAACATTTAAACTAGCAAATCATAGAGTAATTAATGCTAAAAATCAAAACCCTAATCTAGCAAATTACGTAACACCAAAATAATAATTTGGTAAGCCCATGGAACACTAAAACACCAAATGAGCTCAAGACATTGTGATCCAAGCACATAACACTTTGCACCAAGTTCACATCTTAAAACACCACACACCAAGCATAAAATTCAAAACACTAAGCACCAAACACATAACACTATGCACCAAGCACAAGTTACCATGCACTAAGCACAAAACACTGCACACTAAACATAGAACAATGCACACCACACACAAAACATTAAATCAATAAATAAACACTAAGCAAATTTGAAAAAACTTTGTCACCTGTGTATGCTTGTTAAATAGGAAATTATGTTGATATGTGATATGTTCTAAATAGTTCGATATAGGCATTTAGATGTGATAGTAACAATATAAGAAATCTTAATCTTTAAAAGCCTAAGCCTTTTGGAAGATAATTTTCATTTAGAAAAAGTTTCAAACATATTTTTTTCATGAATTTATGCATTACTAAAAAATAGAGAAAATGTAATGCTAAATTTAAAGAACATAGTGGGAAGAATAATTTGGAAAGTTTTCAAAGCATTTGAAAAAACATGTTAGCAAGATTAAGCATCTAGAATGCACTAATCTAAAGGGGACTAGTTTTTGTCCAAAGCTATGACAAACTTTGAGTGCCTTAAAAAAAACCACTAGCAACCCACCCTGACAACAAAAGTTTACATTTTAATTATTCTATGCTTAAATGTCAATTCATGTGAGGCTAAAATGAGTCAAATCCGAGACTTCCAAGGAATGAATACTCGTATAATTTGGTGTTTATGTCCTATCCAAATATGTTTAAATTAAAAAAAACAGCAATATTTTCCTAATACCCATTTGACCATTTAAGATAATATTCTTATCTGACAGATAAAAGAAAAATGGATATCCTTATTTGACAAATATGCCAAAAACATGATATCCACCCAACATTGGTCCATATGAGGATGGTATAAGTTTAAGGCTTGTATGACTTTGTAGGGTCCTTGATGCCAATTTTGATAACAGGTGCAGGTTAAGGGCCACTTTAGATGAGGGTCCAATGAAATAGAGCAATCCTATTTTATGAGAGCCATAAATTGGACCCATGGCCTTGCAATAAGGGTCCAAGAAAGTGGTAAATTGAGCCTCATGTTACATGGCACCATTGGGGGGTGTGGGGGAATCAATCGGTTTGAACCAAAGAAAAAGGGCTAAAAAGGAGAGCTCAAGATTTGAAGAACCAAGATGCAAGCCAGGGTCCAACTCAAGGATTCAATTTGCTTCAAATGAGTCCAAATTGGGTCCTAGGAATTTGGACCCTGGACCCCATCTAAAGTGGCCCTATAATTCTGCTATGAGTGCTAACATGATATACCATCCCAACACTGAAGGCGACCAACAGGGTCCGAAAGGTTTGTTCGCGAGGGTTCGAACTTCGAACCTCCCAGGTTCCTCCCCTTTTGTTTTGTTTTATTGAGAGCCTCGGTTCCTCACTCTTAGCGTTGTGCGGGTTTGGTGCGTTGTGTGTACGCTGACATTAGCAGGGTCGAGAAAGCAAAGCGAGCGAGGCAGCAACGAGGAGCCATGGCGCAGCACACGTGCACCATGGCTTCCAAAAGCTCGTACGCCGTGGGTTGGAGGAGCGGAACATCCTCGGTGCGATCTTCGCAGACCTCGTGTGGCCAGTTTTCAGGGCTGCGTAAAGTGGAGTTTTGTGGCGGATCGGAGAAGAAGAAGCTGCAGAATGGGTTTGCATTTTTGCTGCATCAGGTGGCAGGCGCTGGCAGTGCCACTAGCAAACGGGGAGTTGTTGTCATGGTTGGCACCGGCAAGTTCTTCGTGGGGGGAAACTGGAAGTGCAACGGCACGCAGGAGTCCATCGCCAAGCTCGTGTCTGATCTGAACGCCACACCACTGGAAGACGATGTGGACATCGTGGTGGCACCGCCTGCAATATACATACAGCAGGTGGTGAAATCGCTCGCTCCGCGTATCCAGGTATCTGCGCAGAACGCCTGGGTTGGTGGCGGGGGAGCTTTCACCGGGGAAGTTTCAGCGGAGCAGCTGAAGGACATCGGAACCAAGTGGTTGATCACGGGACATTCCGAGCGAAGGCACATCCTAGGTAACAAGAAGACTCTCTCCCCTTCTCTCAACTGATGAAATGTCCGATCCTAGCTCGAAGGACGTTTCAATGTGCGCATTTTGTGCCGGGGGGGGAGGAGAAAACATTGTGGTCAATGTAACTGCAGTGATCTACGAAATGTCAATTTCACCCCTGATTGTGGTGTTTGTATTAGACTCACACAACCTTTGATTCTTCAATGAACCGGTTGATTTGGTCCGATCTGGTTTAGGGTTTCACTGATTTCTTCTCAGAATTCTCTGATGGATTTTGCTGTTCTTTCTGATTCTGTGTGTGTGTGTGTGGTTGGCAAGGTGAGAAGAGCGACTTTATAGGGAAAAAGAGCGCATATGCCCTATCAAAGAACTTGAATGTGATAGCCTGTGTGGGAGAGAAGCTCGAGGAGCGGGAATCTAACCACACGTTTGATGTTATCTTTGAGCAGCTGCAAGCCTTTGTGGATGAGCTACCAAGCTGGTCTAATGTGGTAGTTGCATATGAACCAGTTTGGGCTATTGGGACTGGAAAAGTGGCAACCCCACAACAAGCTCAAGAAGTACATTCAGGCATCCGAAAGTGGTTGGGTGAAAAATTGTCTGCAGAAGTAGCAGCACAAATTCGCATCATCTATGGGGGCTCAGTAACTGGAGCTAACAGTTCAGAGCTGGCAAAGCAAGAGGACATTGATGGTTTTCTTGTTGGAGGTGCTTCTCTCAAGGGTCCAGAGTTTGCCACCATTGTTAACTCAGTGACATCAAAGAAGGTCGTTGCATAAGTTGATGGTCTGGCAGATTACATCTGTCAAGATTGCACAAGGGGGCTCTCTCCCTTATCTCTTTGAAATAAGCTTGATTGTTCATTTTTAATTTAGACATTGCACATTTCATTCGTCCATCAAATATTTGGTTGGAATAGTTGGTAGGTTTCTCATCAGAGTCAGCAAGAGAAGAGTGATGTACAACAAGAACTCTCACTGCCAGCAGAACTCTCACATGTAATCCTTGATTGAGAGTCTCCCACCTTTGAATATCCAAGAACTCTGAGGGGCTGATTTTAGAAAGGAATGTGATGTCATGGGCATTGAAGGGTTTTTTAGGATGATTCTCAAGGTGAAAAGTAAGTTTATCTTTTTCTGCAGATCTCTTCACTTATCTGCCAATCTGTGTGGATGGGAGTAATACATCACTTCTCAGTTTTGGTATCAACTGCTTTCTCAGTTGTTGCAAGATTTGGATTTCTCCCATACAACACAGAAGCTGTATGATCCAGAATTTAATGGCCATTGGGAGGATCTGCCCAATGTGCAGGGGTGGCTGCAAGCAGGGTCTGAGCAATAGCCACTATCTGATCCAATTGGCACCCAGTGGAGAATCTGCCAGATTGTAAGGAAATTTGTAGACTCTCAATAGAAATAAATAATCTACAAAAATGTACAAAACTTTGTCTGTAATTTCTTCACATTTCTACAATATCAATCAAATCAAATCAAATAGAGAGAAAATCAACAAAAGTGTGAAATCTTGTCTAGAAACTAAACAGCTAAAGGAGTAATCATGATTCTAGATAGCAAAAGTGAGGACAGTAGACGAATCTACTTATATACACCACCCAACACAGTTTCTGCACCTTAAGCAGAGAACTACAGGGCTCTTACAGTACAGGAATTTTTTCTTTACAAGAGCTCCTATGAAATTCAAAAGAACTTCAATGACACATCTCTTGAAATCTTCAAGTTTTCATTCGAGGAACAAGATAGTTGGTTTCAGATCATAACTGCCACCACTGCTGTGGTGTCATCAAGCTTCCCCCCGACATAGCTAGTGTACCCAGCACCATGCGCTGCCACAGCAAAAGGACTCACACCCTGCTTCATGTGTCCCACCTTTTGAGCCAGCTTCACTAGTTCTCTTGCTATCACCTGCCAGTCACCATGCAATCAAAGTGGGTTACACCATTATCATAAGGCAGCTCCATTTCCCCTGTAAACTAGAGTCAACCAAGTGACCCATAAATCCATAATTCAAATTATAATCCAATAATCAAATACAAACCCTGTATTGATTTGCTCATAAACAAAAATTAATACTTCTGGATTTTGACTCAGCACAAGTTTCAACAGGTAAGGCAAAAGCTGTAAACAATAGTAAGTTGTCAGTCAAAATGAGCCTGAACTGCTAATGGAATTACACAGCAAAAGCTGTCACCTTCTCATAGCAAAAACTGGGAAGCTGAGATGAGCTTATGATGGATTCCTACCTCAGGTCCACCTTGAGCCTTTCGAACAGCAATTATGACTGCAACAATTTGTCCCTCAAAGAGATTATCAAAAATTCCATCGGAGCCTAAAACCAAGACATCATCTTTGGTCACTTGAAACTCATATGCCTGCACGCAGTATACACAGCTTATTGTTGTAGCTGCTGGGAGATGGGCATAGAATTTATCAACATGGAAATCCAAGGCAGCATAAAGGAAGATAGCACAAGCAGAGGCAAAAAGCATTTCCAATAGCACACCTTCTCCATATGTTAAAACAACTGCATGCATGAACACACCCCATTTTTCTGGCACTCTCATTTTATGTAACATTCTGGTTTCAGTTGCAAGCCCAAAATATGGCAATACTCACCTCTGCAGTGATTGGGTCATCTCCATTAGTGCCAATCTGATACGGAAAATTGAACCCTCGAACCATTGGTTTTGACTTTGCAACAACTGCTGCATCTCTCACAACAACAAAGCCACTATCTCCAATGTTGGCCACTTGAAGAGTCTGCATCACATGAGAGATTGTTTCTCATTAGGACATGTCTCTCTGTATACATTCCTTCTCTCCAGCTCGAGCAAGGGAATCATGAACCAGAAAACTGTACCAGCCTGTCTGCAAAATCCTTGAGCAACCCAGTAAACCTAAACTCTCAACTCAGCATCTGACTTGTATGAGCAGCAACTGAAAGGTAAAGGGACAAGGTCTTCCCATGTTTTTGGAAAGTGACTCCCCTGTGGACTTAGAACCCAGCACAACACACAAAAAAAGTAATTTTTGCCACTTGAAATATTCCTTTTAACCATCACCTCCTCTGAATTCCTCTTTCCTGTATGCCACTTTTACGACTGAAATAGAGACATAACCTGGTCATAAACAGATGCAACTATGGCAGCTGCTGTGCCCTTAGCCTTGGCTTTCCCAGCAGCCTCCACAAGAACTGACTTTGGGTCAGATGAACCTTTGCGTGCAAGTTCACCACAGTTCCACATGAGCTCTCGCGCATAGTCCCCTGCATTGACTCCTGCCATCATTGCCCCACATCCATCCATAGAACAGGTAAGTGTTGAGTATGTGCTGAAACTATCTCATCACTCCTCTGACCCTCTGGGTGCCCCATCTCCAAAAGAACTGGAATATATCACTAGAAAATGACTTGTTCTCCCACACTAGAAATCGAGCTTAGATGTGAATTTGGATGTGGAAAGAAAGAGAGAGAGAGAAAGGAGGAGAAGCCAACACAATTGGCAAAGGAATGCTAATTTAATGGCAAAAATGCAAGGGACAAAAATGAAAAAATTATATAAATACCACTAAGAGCCCATCCACCCACACCATCAGCAACACCCACCCAATGCACCCCCTCAATGAAGTACGCATCTTCCCCTCCAGTTTCAACCTGTGTGATATACCCCAACATCACACCTGTGAAAACTGAGCATTCAAGAACATCAAAAGGTCCTGAGTCAATGGAAGAATCTAGAGGAAATGGAAATGGAAATGGTGAGGGGAGGATTAGCCACAATAACTCTTCAATATTTTCTGCAGTCATTTCCCAAAAGCCCCAGATCTCTAACATAATATTACCCACATGACCCATCCATCTATCCATACCTTGTTAGGGTGAGGAATCATAGCAGCTGCAGAGTTCAGATGCACATCTTCTTGGTTTCTCTCTTGCATCCTGCAGCTAAAACAATAATCATATAAGTCACAATTCAATTCTTTGTGCTTCCAGCAAAAATGGCATTCAAGGAGGAGACTTTCTAAACTCCAGCACCAAAAGCTGCATCATGATGCAAACTTTAACAAACGAGATAACTGTTTACAAGCAGGATTGGAGAAGTTCTAACCCAATCCCAGCAAAACCTGTCCTGTCAGCAACTTTTGGAGTAGATTGAGTTGATGCAGCACTGCTGTTAGCTTTCTTCTGCATTAGGTGGTCAGACATATCACATGCATGTCAGTTGCAAACTTGCATGCAGGAACTAGGACTAAATAAAGAAACATCTTTCCAGTCAAATCTCACAGGACCTCTCTGTGACAACAAGTCATTCAACATGTGAGAAATCCACCTTTTCATTTATTTCTTCCACAAGGTGGGCTGCAGCAGCGACAATCGAAGATAGTGTTGTTGGATCAGGAACATCTCCAGTATCAGGTGCAATTTCAGAGTCCCCCAGTAGTGCAGTTTGATCTTTCCAAGAAGTTCCAAGAACATCATCGCTTGTTCCTGCTTTTCCAGCAGCCAACTCTCCCTGTAAATCTACGCTCTTGGCCACTTGGGCCTCTTGTTTCTGTAAAGTTTCCATACTCCCCTTTTGGGCTGTAGAAACTCCATTGATGCCAGCAGAATCTATCTCCTTTTCTCTCAGGTCTTTCTGCAAAGTGCTTATTCCATCAACCTCTTCAGCACCAGAGTGCCCCAAGGAATCATTGCATTCCTCATCTGTGCCAAACCTGAACATGATACTCCCATCTGCAAATTCTGCAGGAAACCATAAAAAAGCCCCAAAACCCAAAACCTCAGGTGCACAATTGAACCTCATTGAACATGATATGTAACTGAAAAACACTTTCCACCAAGCTCTTCATTTTACAACTAAACCTGGCAGTCATATAGCTAAAGACTACAGTTAGAATTCAACAGCAAAGGTATTTGTACATTCTTGATTACAATCTTCAGAGCTGCAAAGGATTGCAAGTGAGTTACCTTTCATGTCAAGGAGCACTAAAGAGGAGGATGAGGAAGGATCTTGCAGTGCACACTGCAATGGAAGCAGGAAAGGAGTTGGACGGTTCAGTAACGAGGGCCTCAAAACACAAGTTTTCTCTCTCAGAAGTGGTATATCAGACAGCTGTCTGTGTTGAATTAACAGTGGTAGCATTGGTCTCGGGGAAGCTCCTCCCGCAGTGGCCACTGAGCATTGCCACTGCTGCCACTGGAGGAATCCCCGACCTCCCATTGCAGCTACTCTCACCCCCACCATGGGCATCATTGTTGACCGACAGCCCAACCCGTTGCTCTTGTTTACTTGATCTCTCTCTCTCTCCCCACCCAAGTGCTTCTGCTTTTGTGTCTCAGTGTTTGCTGGATAGCTCGATCAACAGACCTGTTCCACAGAAACAAACACAATTTGCCTTGTTTTGGTATGAATCCTCTCTCATCTCCATCCCTTCAATCTACTGCTAAAAAAACTACACCTGCAAGATTACAGTGGAGCAAATATCTTTTCCAGCATCTCTCACCTCCAACAACAACAGGCTAGTAACTTCAACCGACCAAGAGCTTGCGACCCTAACCCTAACAGTAAGCATTTCTCTCTCCTCCAGAATTTGGCCAAAGTAAGTTAGTAGTGGTCCGCTGCTCACACCAAGCTTCTTGGCACACAAAAACCGAGCAGAAAGAGTCCGCCATCATCCATTCCACACACAAAAACACACAATCCAACACACCTCCTTTTTTTCGTAATCCTCCTTCTCTCATCAAACGACACTCGTCACAATTTGCAACATATCATCATCATCACCTTATCGTCACCATCATCAAATTTTGCTTTCATTCTGTAGAAATGTACTACAACAATGATGATGATGATCAAGAACTTCAAGCTCCAAGGTCAAGCTCCTTGTTGTAGTCGATGCAGATTTCATTCTCTTCTTTTCTCTTGTTGTGCTCGTGTTTTGAGACTTGGGGGTAGTGTGGTTTCTCTGGTTTTGGTTGCAATTCTAAGCTACAAGAAGTTCTATTTGCTTCAAGGAGAATCTGGGATGTTGCAGATGATCGATATGGATATATAGTTTGGAATTAAAGATGAAGAAATCAATCAGATACCAAGAAGCTCCTCCAAGCTCCTCCACTTTCATGTGTACTTTTTCTGAAATCCAAACTCTGCTTCTGAGTTTGGCATGAATCCCAGCATTTGCACAACAGAATTTGACATGACATTATAAAAGGTTTGATTCAAGAGTGCACCTTGTTTAACAACTGTAGCAAGGAACCAAAACATGGATTACAATGGAATGATAGATTTTCATGCAAATTTCATTCTCTTTCTTTTCTCTCTTGTTGTGCTCATGTTTTGAGACTTGTAGGCGTAGTTTGGTTTCTGTTGTTTTGGTTACAATTTTAAGCTAAAAGAAGCTCTATTTGCTCCATGGAAGATCTTTCAGATGATCCATAGTTTGACATTAAAGATGAAGGAATGAATGAGACACAAAGAAGCTACTCCAAGCTCTTCCAAGCTCCTCCTCCTCCACTTTCATATGCAGTTTCTGAATTCCAAACTCTGCTTCTGAGTTTGGCATGGATCCCACCATTTGGACAACAGAATTTTGACATGACATTCAATGATTAATTAAAAAATATGCCTCCATTAACAACAGCAGCAAGGAACCAAAAGATTGGATTACTGTAGAATGGTAATTGTGAAGTTTGTGAAGAGAATTGCTTTTGTCTATTTTGGGGATAGATACTTACATTAAGGGGTTCAAGGTTCAATTATCTGAGTCACATAAATGATAATTCAAAGTTTGATTATGTGATCATTTAGGGTGAAGCTTTGAACAGCTCACAATTGTTTTCTCACTTTTCTCAAGATTATTTAGTTGAATATTACAATCCTTTCACCCAGGTGAGAAAGAGAGTTTCAAATCAGCAACGATTTAAATAATCAATGGAATAATATTCAACCATATGGATGTTTCAAATAGTTCATTATTAAGATAATCACTCAATCATAGTCACTGGTGCAGAGTACATGTACTTTCCAGGGCATGTCTATGTAAACAAATATGAGATATAGAGAAGTTCTTAGTACATTGAGTACAAAATTTTTGCTTTTATTGCAAAGAAAATCGAAAAGTACATCATAATCTTATTTTTCATCTTCCTTAGGCCACTTTACAAAAGATATTCGGGTAATCTTGATTGAAAACTTTGTCATGTTATCTAATGTTGCCAAACACATAAGCTAGGTGTTTGTTTTCTTTGAAAAGAAAAATATTTCATTGTTTTAATTGCATATATACTCAAAAGAGGCCCTCACAGGATGACACTAATGTTCCAATCGAGGTTTTGTACAACACAAACAGGTTTAGGACTGAAACTATGTATGATTATTACATAATTATGAAATCTATGTTTTTGGTTGCAAAATTATTCTCTCATCCTTTTATTGGCTATGCAAATTTCACCATTCTCCTACCATGAACTAAACACAAACAACACCAAAACCATTCAAAATCAAAAGCCTTTCAAAATCAAAACTTCAATTCTCACAAACTTTATATTCATACTATAACTTTGTACAAGTGAAAGTGTTTCTCAAGGTCACAAACACCCCCTTCTATATTAATCAAAAGGAAACTAATCAAGAAACTTTCTAAAACTTATTCACCACATGGTTCCCCAAATAATCAAAAGGAAACAAAATCACATGGTCCCCCATGTGATTCCACAATTAATCACAGGAAACAATATCATATGGTGCACATGACTTGCACATAAATTAATATGTGAAAGTTAATGCACCATAACCAAATTATGGAATCCTACCACTCAATTTACCCCTTTAAACAATTACTTAAGTAATTGTGTAATTACATCAAGTTACACATCAAGTTATAGTTTCATTTTCAACAATCTTTTTAACATTATGAAATTCATGTCAAACCTTGTGTCCTCAAGTTTTAATAACTAAAAAACCTTATTCTTTTGCATCGAACTTTGCAAAAAAAACAACAATTCTTTTCACCAACTTTGTTTCTTTTCAGTTCAAAGCTAATGTGATCAAAACTAAAACCCTAACTAACCTCTCTTCACATTACATCCATTCATCTTACCACATAACTATTTTTTTTTCACACTAATCAAGCTATATGAATATCATAAAGTATGAATGCATTATAAATTGAGACCTAATAAGGTGGGCTTCAAAAGTTATGCATTGTTCTTATTAACATCATGACTTCAAATGATTTGTAATTTAAGATTATTCTTAATGTGGTAATTTTAATTTCGTCATATGATTTTAAAATGATATGTTTTTCATTAGAGGTGTAATGGAAGTGGAATTAAATGCAACTTAGTTCATTAAAGTACAATTTATGATGTAAAAATATGTGACTTTTGTTGAAATTTGAAACAATGAAAATAAAGTTTATGGTAAGAAACTTTTGCATTAGGGATAAAGTGTTTTTCTTATATATTTTAAAGTAATGTCAAACACATGAAACATTGAAACTTTGATTTTCTCATCTTCAAATTGGCATTCAAGTCTTTTTCATTTAAAAAATGTTTATATATTTTCAAATTTTGACACATATTGCCCTAGGGACTTTGTTTGGCCATATTAGAAATTCATTACTTGGGTTTAAAATCCTTCAGCTAGGATTCATTGTCAAGTGTGTTAGTTTAATTGTTTGGTTAAGTCTTAGGGTCTAAGCATGATAAAATGGACCAAAAAATACATCCACTCAAATCTCAAATTTTAAATATGATGATTTTCGACATAAACATTAAAAGGTAAATTCAAAACTTTTTTAAAGTCTCATTATGGAAGCCTCCATACTTCCTGTGACTTTTGATTATTCAAACACAAAATTTTAAAAACTTTAGTACAATAAAAATAGGTAACAAGCAAGAATGAAATTAACAATATTATGTTCATTCCTACTTTTATATTATAAATTAAATATATTTCAATTTTATTATGAAAAATGTAAAAGTCCATTAATATGTTTTGCATGTCATTGACTTCAAAATTGAATAAAATCAATATTTAATCTACTTGTAATCTAATTTGTAGGTTGTGACATTTACTTGAATTTTGATGAACATATACAAACCTATTTTAAACCTGGTTTTAAAGCATAGTTATAGCAAAGTAAAAAAACTTCATATAATTAATCATTGAAATAAATAATATTTTAAAATTCAATATACCAAGGCCTATTTGATGGTCACTTTCCATTTATATTACAAGGTAAATTTTTGGTCTGATTTTCCATGCTTGGTTACTTAATTAAGGATAAACTAAATTAACTTAAAGTTGTTTGGGTTTTATTTTGTACCGTTTCAATTGTGAACAAGGTTTGGGATTTTTTTTTGTGGATAGGATATAATCCTAGATTCCAAAACACATGTTTGTTGTTACATTTTTTTATGTCATGCAAATTTCTTTTGCATATTTTATTAGGATTTGTTTTCTATTTTAGGCTTGGATTCCTACCTTGTTGTAAGTGAATCATATTTTGAATCACCAAAAGGTTGAACATGGTGATATCATTTAAGGTATTTTCATGTTATGTTTTGTATTTGTGGTGATAACAATAGTTGTAGATGTTGACATAGGAACACATGACATCATGGAACAATGTTTTTTTTCTAGTCAATTATCGTCAATTTTCGACTTTAAAACAACCCTAACCATTTGTACAAAATGATTTTTCATAAGAAATTACTTGAAAATCTAGGTTTTACATCTAGACCTTATAATATCGTGAATTTACGTTAGAATCACCAACTCCAACTAAGGTTATTAATGGGGCATCATTAAATAGCATAATCTCCAACCATTAATATCGTCAAGCAACCACATCTACGCCATCAAAAGAGCCTATTTGTGATCCACATCTCCCACAATTTGTCGCCTCCATTCTCTTAATCTGTTGCTAAGTTTGTTAACTCCTTGCTCTTTTCTATGTTTTATTCTTGCCAGAAGACTATGAGTTACCTTTGAGCTTTTCCAGCTTCACCATATTCCATGCCCCTTGTTCCCCAACCGTTATTTGTAGTTCTGTTGTGTTCAACTTGTTGTTGGTTTCAAGTTTCAACAGAAGGAAAGGGGTTACTCCAACATTCAATGGAAGATTGATTTAAATGAATAAATAAACCATAGATGATCATTCTTAACATATATTATTACTTTCACTAATTTATTTATTTATTGAAAGTTTATTACTTTGGTTAATATTGCATATTTTCCAAATCAAACAATTCAAATGATGTGTTATTAATGTTTGAGTCATTATGCACTTTAATACTCATTTTTTGGAATTTGAATTTTTGGATTATGATAATGTGAAGCCCTTCAAAAGTAAGTTTTTCATAAACTCAAATTTGGCATCCAAAACATGTTTTTTGATATGACACTAAAATGCATTGCATGTGTTTGATACATTAAAACATGGCCCAAACCCTTTCAAAATGCAACATATGAGTGAAATTTCCAAATAAATTTTTTTTGACCTACTTTGAATGTATTTTCTCACAACAAGACAAACTGGCAAATTTTGCAAAGTAAATTGAAAATTAGTTTCTTAAAAAGTTGATACAACTTTTGAAACTTTCAAAAACTTCAACATATCACATTTTATGCCTTCATGTAGTTCAAAAGGACAATCTCTTAAGGCATCATCTATTTTCTAATTTACTTGTCACAAGTTTGTGTTTTTTTACCCAAGAGGACTATTTTTTTGGTATACTTTAACATGTTCTCACCCCAATAGGTAGTTTAAAGATATCTAAAACATTCAAAACTCATTGTTGTCAACAACACTAATTAGATTTGATGAAAGTTGTGTCACCTTCATAAAAGAATGAAAAAAATCCTTCATTGTTGTCCACGATGCTTATAAATAGTTTTGAAGGAAGTTGTACCACCTTTGGAAAAGAAAAGAAAATCCATTGTCATCAATGACACTAGGTTAGTTTGTTCATATATATATATATATATATAGGAAAAAAACAGAAAAAAAAACAACCATGGGGTGGATGCTAGGATGATAATAGGAGTATAATTAAAACATATTAAAAATAATGACATTTAAAATCATAACCATCAATACATTTATAATGAAATTTACATTATATTACTCAAATGTTATATCATGTAAAATTAAATTATGTTTCATGAAGCTCTAGTTAATTAAAATTAAGAAAAAAAAAAATAGATAAAAACTTAATGATAAATTAAAACATTCATCCATAATTTTGTTGGAAAATTTATATATTAAAAACATGTAAATTCGACTTATTTTTTCATTCATACATTAGATGAATGAAAAAAATCATTCATATATATTGAGAATGAATGCTTACCTTCATCCTCATGTTTATTTCTAAATTTCCTTACATAACACTCATTTTGTAATTAACTCATTTTGAGTTTTACTTGCATGTATATAGGGGAAAAGGTATTTTACCATCCCAAGTTTCAACTCTATGCTTTAAGCTCAGGTTCTAAACTTATACAACAGCTTGCCTTGTACCTACCGTATTTATGGTTGCTTTTGCTCGGGCTCTGAGCACACATTCTTTCATTACAACATGTTTTTATCATCCCTGGCTACATGTTGTGGCCACTTCAAAGCCTTGAACCCACTGAAATGTTCTTGTTGATTTACTTTCACCATGTCTACAAATTCATCTATGCATTCAACTATTCAAGCTTTACATGAGAGCATTTTTTTTACTTTCCTTTTTCATTTTTGACCACTAAAGAACATCTTTGACGATCAACTGGTCAAAAATGTAGAAAAGCAAACACAATTTTCCTATGATGCTTTTGACTTGAAAAACTCGAGCTTTTTGCAAAATATCTTCATTAGAATTGCTAGATTCATTGAGGGCAATAATAGCTTGATAATTGTCACAAAAAATTTCCACATCATGTTTGATTAGTCCTCACTTTCTCTCTAAGCTTCAAGTTGGATGTTTTCCACTGGAATCTGGTTGATTACAATTGTAATGTGTTGCTATTTGCACTCAAAATGCTTGATTTTTTGGGCCATTCCCTGCGATAGGATTCTACTAAACATGAACAAACAACGACCGGCTTCCTTTGCCACTAAGTTTTTTCCCTTCATGGATTTTGCAGCCACTATTGTATCAGATTCTTTTGTCACCATAGCTGTTACAAGCAACAAAACTCCAACGAAACAACCAAAGAATCAATTGGTCAACATGATTTGACCACCTCTCCAAAGCCATCTCTAGAGCTTGATACAATGCACAAAATGTGGAGCTTGGTGGAAAATTTTCTGGCACCACTATCTTATTTGCAGGGTTTGATGACCATTGGGGCATTCATGAATTGGGATTTTTTATGGGGGCCGCTAGTTTGCAGTTGCAAACTGCTTTAATGCCTCCTGTTGGAGATGCTCTTAGAGACAAAACAGAAAACAAAGTCGAAGATGACCAAAAGCATGGGCACATCAGACCTGCAACACAGGCACAGCCACATTCTCCTCCACATTATCAGAATTCGCTTTGAAAGTTTCCAAGGCAAGTGGTGTAGAAATTGTAGCTATCTTCTCTACACTCTCCAAATTCTATTCCCACAATGCCCTTCCTACTTGATCTGATGATCTCCATGCTCTTTTTCTATTCACCCGTAGCTTAAACACATACAAAGGTTGCTTATTGGTTGTTGTGTCAATCTCTGGAACGCACGATGTAGCAATACTCCTACATATCCAGCTCAATTTGTGGACCTCCGCAACTCTCACATTCCCGTGCTATATTGCAAGATCGACAACAACAACAATGATTATCTGCATTACAAGTTTTGAATTGAAGTGCTTGATCTGAACAGAAGACCAACTAGATACAACAGCGAAGGAAAACGGAAAACCCACAAGCAACCAGAAAACGAAAGAATTGCACCTCATTCTCAGCAATTCACGCAATTGAGTGTTGGAAATTCGCGTTCCCAGGGATCTCAATGCTGCAGACCACACAGCGGCAATCTGTTGGTCGTGTTATGGCCGCGATCTGGAGCGTCATGCGCAGCGCCACGAGAAATCGTTGAGTCAAGGTGGGACCGCGCCAATGGGAAACCCAAGTTAGATCCTGGTTAGGATCTAACTCGGGTTAGATCTAACCAAGGATGTAAGTTAGGTTTGACGGTGGTTAGGATCGAACCAGGGATCGGAGTTAGATTCGACCCTGGTCAGGTTAGGTGGTGTCTCTCGATCGTTCCCTCTGAGCTTTTCCTCTACCATTGTCGCAGGATTTCAATCTATTTATCAGTTTTTCTTTTTGGAGTTGTCTGCTGTTTTTTCTATTGCAGAGGAGCAGTGTAGAGTGGCTGTTTCTCTATCGCCTGAGTAGCAAGGAAATTATCCGGGAAATCCTTTGGAGTTTCCGAGAAAACCTGCTCCGCACGTCTGAAGGTGTTGTGTGTCTGTGTGTGCCGTGTCTCCTACCGTGGTTGTCGGTGTAGAACTTGAAGAGTTTTTCAGCTTTTTCCCCCATTGAGCAGTCGGTTGTTGGAGGGAGCTCTGTTGCAACGTTGGCTTGGAAGTAGGGGATTGAATCAAAGGCGAAAGAAGCGTCCTTCTTTTCCTGGCGTTGTGTTTTTTTTCGTCTCTCGCGGGTGTCGCGGCGGGCTTTTTGTCCTAGCGTGTCCCGAAAGAAGGGTCTTCCTGCTTGCGGCGTTTTCTGCAGTTTTTGACCTGTCGCGTGTGCCTTTTAAAAGAGGATTTGTGATCTTGGTGCTGCGATTTAGAATCCATGGCAGCTTTCAATCCTCCGACAAATATGGATTTCTCTATGGGTTCTACAGAACAGAAGATGTCAATGAGCCTAGGTAAGCACTTCCGCTTGCAGTTCGTTTCCAAATGAAGCTTGTTGAGAGAGGTTGTTTTGTCAGATTTCCTCCTCGGTTGTTAAGGGTTAAGGTTTCCGGCCTCTCTTTCTTGCCGTTTTCCTAATTGCGGAGCCTACACTATGTGGCGATATCCTCGTTGGCCGTGATCTTGTTTTTTCCTCCGTACATCCTAGTGATGTTGCGAGTGAGAGGAAAGAGACGGTGCTGCCGGAGTAGAGTACCGCGTCTGTCACTAGGTGCTAGAGAATAGTTCTCTTCCCTGACGGAGGTCTTTACTTGTGTGCTCAATGGGTATGATGCAGATGACATCATAAAACACACCAAGAAAGAGAAGGGGAAGATGCACCATGCTGCAGTAAGTATCATAACTCGGTAGAATAGATTGCTTTCTTTCAGAGCACCCTCGAATCTTTCGCTTCTTCTCTTACACTAAACTCTGTTTTGTATTAAGTTTTGTACACCGTGTTCCTTTTTCGCAGATCAAGAATGGGAACAGGAAGCTAAATGGTCCAGGGGCAAAAGCTGCCCTTCAGAAGTCAGTGGCTTCACGCTCATCAAGCATGAGACAGGTTGGATTGTCTGCCTCTACTACCTATTTGATCACCAGACCTGACCAGGAGACTTGATAGGAAGCCATAGTTGCTTTGCAGGATTTGCCTCTGGATGCTTCTGATGGTTTCTCTAAATATTCAGTAATGAGGGCATTGTAAATATGCTGAACACTTTTGCCTTGTTTTGATGAGCAGGGAAAACTTGCTCAAGCAAGATCCAACAATGGAGGTGTAAGTTTTCCTGCAACTCAGGCTGCCTCAAAGAAAGCTTTTGCTGCTCCGGTCAACACAAGAAGCAGGCAATTCATGAACAACAGGTGCAGCTTTTTTACACTGTAAAATTCCCTGATGAATCTAAAGTTCTTAGGTTCTGTACTTGTGGCTTTTCCTTTTTCAATGTTGGAAAGCACATATAGTGAGAAAGCAAACAAACTGCAACAAACAAACTTGCAGTATTGAATGCTATGGCTGTTCAGCTTCAGCAGTCTACTTAACTTTCTCTTGTGGGTTTGCAGTGAACCTGGACGGAGAAATGCTCCAGGAAGGAGGCGCAATGGCCAGAAACTTGCAAACACATATGCTGCTGCTGCTGGAAACATGAAGATCTTGGTTGTCAATAACCCTAGCAAGTGAGTGGCTGGTGTGATTGAAGATTCTCGATCAAATCCTCTCTTAACAGCTACCAGATTTCCTGTGTAGTGGTGTTGCTTGTTTGTGCATGCCGCTTGTGCTGTCTGCCCTGATCCACTGAAGATACTCCTCATCAGTGGAATTTGTGGCTCGATGACACTCTTGGCCAATATTCTTGAAGATGGAGATGGTTGTAGAGGTTCTGCTGGAGTCTTCTAGCAGACAGTATCTAAGTTTGTGTCATGAAGGTGGCATATGATCAAGGGCCCCTTTTTTCTCCTGACCATGGATGCAAGTATATTGGTGATAGCGGGCCTTGGAAGGAATTTTTTTATTGATTGAAAGCTGCACCCATCATGCTGCACATGGTCTTGACATACACATGTGGTGCCCACAAGTGATAGAAGGTTGCACATCTGGTTTGCATGAAGTTGCAATTGCATCTCTTGATTGAGGAGTGCATGGGCTTGAACACTACCAGACCCAGTTGATGACTCCAAGGACAGAAGGTGTCTTTCTGGATACCTGAGGATTGAGCCTCTGTACAAACAAGTTATGAGTACCTTGGCGGTTTATTTCCATACCAAAGGATCTCCAGCTGCTACATTTTGGATATCTCTCTAAGCTTTGAACAAGAGGAACTTTCTTTCTTCTTGTAACTTCCATTCTGTACTTGAGCCTGCATCACAGGTAGAAAGCTTGTCCAGATGGGCAATGTGGTATGTTTCTACTCCTCTGTTTTCACAGAGTTTGGTTCATTGGAGAGTCACAAGTTTGTTGTAATCACAATTTCATGGTAAAATTGCATGACCAGTCTTAGTAGTTTGTGCAGAAATGGAGCAGGCAGGCCTTCAGGAACATTTGGCAGGAGGAAGGCAATGGCTGGTCCTAACCAACAAGCTACATCAGTAGCCCAGAACTCCAACCCGGTATTTAATGTGGATGGCATTTTAATTGTATTGAGTGTTTCAAGTACAGTCCATATTCAGCAGTTGAGCATACTTGTTCTACCTTACAATGTCACTGAGCAACACTACCAGCTTAAAGGATTGACAGGAAAAAAAGTTTCCTGACCATGGCTTTCTGAACTGTGAATGTGGAATGCCTTATTGGATTTGATTTCCACCAAAAGGTAATAAGCAACAATCAATTGAGCT
>Ga0116231_10003823_pt1 | contig 30890 bp, 21 predicted proteins | sample S1TSphgellanicum_2_FD_89695 | JGI IMG/M metagenome (GOLD analysis project Ga0116231, IMG submission 89695) | Host-associated microbial communities from peat moss isolated from Minnesota, USA - S1T2_Fd - Sphagnum magellanicum MG | ecosystem: Host-associated > Plants > Peat moss > Unclassified... | reverse complement strand
TATTATATAAATATATATAAATTCTATTTATATTTTCATTTAACCAATCAGACGGCTCAATACCCACCCGTGAGGGCCTTTTTTTTTTCCTTGGGGGGTTGGGGGGGTTGGGCCTACAAATTTGAGGTTTAAATTTTGGGATTTGGTGTTCTGAGCGTGTTCCCATAGGTTATCAATGGTTCTCAATGTCCATCCGGACATGTTCCCCATGTTCCCAATGTGTTCCAAAAGATGTGTGGAATAGCACCACACATTGTCCCATGAGTTTTTGCCTAAAGTCGAACTTCCATGACCTTTAAAAGGAAGCAACTCAATAATTCTATTTTGGGATTTTGTTTTGTACACAAATTATCTCTTAGTTTTGCCCTAGTTTAAAGGCAAATATTTTTGGCTATATCATTATTGGGTTTTTTCTTTGGGGTTTGAATTTTGGCAATGTAGCTTCACCCTAAGAATACCATCTTTGCTTTTTGAAGGGCACATGCATCAATAATTTTAACTCCTTTCTTTGAGGAGAACCCTTTTTAAATTTTTTTTTTTTTTTTTTAGGGTTTCCAAAATCATTTGGAAGAGAACCACATTAAAGTGGCTTTGGGTGGAATCTAATCTTGCAAAAAGAAGTCTATAAAGCTTGCACCTCATAAGCTTTCAATCCATGAAGCACCTAAAACCCTTAAAAAGAAAAATGTATTTCTATCTTCATTTTTTAACCTAAATTTTTTTTTAAAAAAGAAAAATGTATTTCTATCTTCATTTTTTAACCTAAATTTTTTTTAAAAAAAGAAAAATGTATTTCTATCTTCATTTTTTAACCTAAAATGTTTTTTTAAAAAAGAAATTTCGTAAAGGGTATCATCACTCTCAAATTGCAAAACTCACAATGGTTTCAAATTTTTTATGTGGAAAACCAATTATCATAGATATTGCCCTTAGATCCAATAATCATCTTGGCCATTAGATCTTTGGAAAGAAGAAAAGATGTTATAGTCCATCTAGGGTTTGAATTTAGGCCTTGATTGACTCTCCACGGTTTCTCCAAAAGTCGAACATAAAAAGGCCACAACATACAAAGGATATCAAGAATACTACTCGTTCCCCATCTCAATTATGAGGGATGCACAAAGTAAGTAAGCAACGGTATGGGCCAATATATTTTTCCTCGAACTACAACTTGACTAAAGAAGAACCGAGCAAGAGATTCAAAAAATTCCCCCGGCCCCCTCCCAAAAGAAAAAAAAATGTTTAGCAACTTTTTGCATGGACCGTCCCAATGCCCCAAAAAACACTCTTGTCACTTCTCCACAATAATTGGGCATCATGGGCATGTCGAGGTTCAACTTTGAATGAGCCCTTTTAGTAGTGAGAAAAATAACAAATACATATAATAATGGGTGTATTTTAAATCATTTTTTATTATGATAATGCTAATTTGAAGGGAACCAACCAAAGAAAACCATCTTTCATTTAATTTTGATATTTATTTTATGTTTTGACACATCAATGGCTTATTTTATTGGGGTTTGCCTACCAAGGCAAGGTTATTGTGTTTAGATTCATTATAGAGTATATAGTAGCTTAAAGGATTTTGGGCATTAGGTAATAATAATAGGTCTATTTTTATATGAGGATTATTGAAAGATGATATTTTGGCTTGTGTTGAAATTTGAGATTAATTATAAAGTTATAATAATATCTTGAAGGATTTTGGTTTCTTTTAGAGCATTTTTTTTTTCCAAGATTATAATTTTTGAATGGTGAAATATTTGAGTTTCCATAATTCTTCTCTTCTTTTGCATTAAGATACTTTGTAATGTAAATGGTAAAGTCACAATTTGACACACCCCTTGTTGATTATGTTAAACCCGTGTGTGTGTGTGTGTGTGTGTGTGTGTGTGTGTGTGTGTGTGTGTGACATGGGGTAAAGTTGTAAGGGGATGCTCCAAGAGATCAATGCTAAACTAAAAAGAAACACCTTCTCAAGATCGTTATTTTTTTAAATCAACATTAATCTCATCCGCAAAACCTTTTAGACCGACCACATGTACACCTAAAACCCTAAACACCCAAAACCCTAAACCCTAACAATCAGTGCTGATTTTCACTTATGCCATTAGCAATAATCTCTATTGAGAGATAAGCACAAGTTTGACACCCAATACCTAATATTATTGATCATTTTAAGCAACAAGCAAAGGCTTAATCATGTAATGCCTATTCGGTATTGCTCCTTATGTTCAAAGTTCAAACCAGCAACAGTTGCAATAGAAAATGTTCCGTAGTAAAGTTCCCCACCCCCACCAAAAAAATGAACTCGCAATTGGAAGTAACACGTGATGAACATTCCTCAACATGTGGGGGGGACCTAATGAAAACTACATCATTACCACCACCGTGTGCTCTCTCTCTCTCTCTCCATTAAAATTCTTTGCTGATGTGTTGTTGAGCGCATGTTGTTGCACAAGAAAGACTCGAATTTAGATCACACATGGCACAAGAAAGTGGAGATGGGAAGAAAGACAGCTCGCACATTCTTTCTTTGTTTTTGTTTTGTTTTGTTTTGTTTTGTTTTCCTTCACCATGTGCATTCTCTTGTGTATTATTTCATTTGGTGTCAGAGTTTTCTTCAACAAAAGAATTATCGCTCTTTTTTGAGTCAACCTTGCTTTGCAGTGTTTTTTTTTTGGGGGGCATTCGAGGGAAAGGGGTTTCAGTCAAAAGCATGATCTTGCAGGGATCAAAATTGCATTTTGAAACACCCAACCCACGTGGAAGTGGAGCACTCGTCTATTGTTGCAATAATTTTTTGTTGTGATGGGGCCAAATCAAAGTGACTCCTCCTTGCACGAAAATTAGAAACACCCATGTGGCAGATTCGTGAACTGGTTATATGAAAACATGCATATTATATATACATTGCGAGTAGTAGTAGTACTTGATAGCAATTCTCTTTTACCCTAAACCCTAAAACCTGGCTGGAAATGGGTTGGTGGTAAAGGGAAGCTGCTATGCTCCTCCTCCTGGACTGTGCAGAATCAGCAGCTGAAGGTGATGTGCAGATGGTGCAAAGGCGGGGGTTTGTTGGCTTTGTTCAAGAAAAGTTTGCGGAATCTGGAAGTAACTTATAGTAATGATCTGGTTGGGACTGTGTGACTCCTGTCAATACAAAAAGTTAGTGTTCTTGTTTGGAGTAGAAGGCAAAGATGCCCACCCTCCCTCGGCTTCAATAATTGAAGATTTGGGCCCTTGTTTTTGTTGTTGTTGTTGTAGGCTTTGCTTTGCTTTGCTTTGCTTGCAGTTTCAAACCCAATTTATAAAAAGAAGAAGAAGTCGTGGTGTCATGGTGTCTACCCAGATGGACTTAACAAGTCCTCTCTTTTCAAGTGGGTGGGTATCATGCAGCCTTCCTTAGGAACAATAAGAACTTTCCTTGGGAGCTGGCTACACTGCTTTTTGCCGGCACTTTCAAGGTTTAGGAGATTGTCCTCATTGACAAGTTTTCATGAGATGTCAACAAAAATGATGAGTTTGAAAGTTTGAAGGGAGGGGGGCAGAAGTGCTTGAAGTGTCACGCTTAGGTACATACTACCATCACTTTCAGCTTTCAAACAAAATTGCTCCTCCCTATAAGCAATTTGTAGACTTTGTCCTTTTTGTTGTTTTGTGTTTGTGTGTTTTGTGGGGGCAATGGGGGCCAAGGAGATGTTGGAGCTAAATCCATGTAAACTTTGAAGGCCCCCAAGGGTATCCTTCCATCCTTCTTTTGATTCTTGGAAGGATCCACCATATCAACTTTCCACATATGGGTTGGGTTGGTTTGATTTTTGGGGGAGTCACTTTTGCAATCATTTACATCTTTGAGGGACCATTGTCCCATTTTGTGTTCTTCATGAAGGAGAGGGGGGAACAAGGAACAGAAAAAGAGATATAAAAAAAGCAAGAATGTAAAGCATAATATGTCTCATATTGAGGCCAAGAGTTAAGGGCTTCTTGGTGCACTGTAACAACAAAAGATGAACAAAGTGATGTGGCCACACCACAGGCCCTACTACTTTATTGTAGGAGAGCCTCCTCCTCCTCAACTCCTGATTCTATTCTTTTTGTTTGTGGGTTGCAACCCTAATCTCCCAATGTCCCACTTAGTTACCTGCCTCCCATTGAAAGTTATCCACCAACAACTTTGGCTGAGGAATTTTTCCAAGTTGGGTGGGTATCAACTTGTGAGGGATTTTTCGGTGTTGGGTGGGTATCAACTTGTGAGGGATTTTTCGGTGTTGGGTGGGTATCAACTTCTGAGGAATTTATGCATGTTGGGTGGGTATCGACTTATGAGGGATTTATCAATGTTGGGTGGGTATCGACTTCCGAGGGATTTATCCGTGTTGGGTGGGTATCAACTTGTGAGGAATTTATCAGTGTTGGGTGGGTATCAACTTTTGAACATACCAGCTGACACTAGTAAGGTCCATGGCTGATTTTTGGCTGGAATGAGAGGCATGTTTATAGTTTATACCCGTGTTGTTTGGTTCTTGATTTCAAAAAGAGCCTTCAGTCTCAGTTTTAACTCTTCTTTTGTTTTTTTTAATTGGAATTTTCAGTCCGATGTCTCTTGGGATTTCTACACCTTTGGTTTCAATCATTTTCACAAAGAATTTAAAGCACATCCAATTTAAAACCGGGTTTGATTATCTATTTAGAGAACCTAAATCAGTGTAGAACTGGATAGCACCCTCAGCTGAAGTTTTAATTCAATCTTGAATTAAAGAGACCAATTGTCCAATTTGGTTCCAATTGCAATTCCAACAAAACTTGGAAACTCCAATCTAGACATCTAAAACCTAACCTATATATCCAAGACCAAAACATGCTTAAATCCCAAAACCTACCAACATTGGTTTATATCTACTATTCACATTGTTATAATTTTGATATGAAGTTGTTGCTACTTCAAGTCCTTTCTAGGTATGTATAGGTACAATGCTCATATTATCTCATGCCCCTCCCAAGGCAAGTATTAGGTTGATAACTTGATATTACTTTAGATCATAATAGGCTTGTTAAATCTTTGGTACCAAAACTTGTATCAATTTATATACTAAGGTTCCAACCTTGAACCAATGTTCTTTTTAGAAAGTTTTTAATGTAACATAAGTGGCAATTATCCATAGGAAAACGTAGAAAAAATGGTGATCATTCTTTGGGATGATTTAATCAAATATGGCTATAAACCATATATGAAATGCAATTTTAAAAATCAAACTTCTATATTCATGGTTACACACTAAAACCAAATAATAAAAATTTGGCAATTTTTATTCCTTTTGACAATTGAAACCTTTCGAAATCATTTCATTTTTCATTTTTTTCCTTTTGGGAAAATTTTTTTTTTGGTGAGAAAACACCACCTTGAACCGACCCAATAGTAGAACTTATCCCCATACATGAAGCTACAAATTCATGAAACTTTGGAATGTATATTTGTCTCCTCTCTTCAACTCAAGGTTTACGGCTAATGATATCAAAATTTTATTTCAACTTCTTATTTTCTTACAAAATTAATATTTTTTTATAGATATTTTTTTGGTTGTAGAATTAAGTCAAATGAATAGATGTTTGACATATTATAATCTCGTAATCATGATCCACTTAATTGAAATTGCACAAATAGTGAAAACTCCAAAACCAAAAATTGTCTATTTTTTCCTCTTTTACACACTCCTCTAGCTTCTAACTTCCCACAATCCTATTCAAATTTGTGTTGAAACACTATAGACTTAATTTTTTAAAGCCCAACATAAAGCGATGGGTGATTTTGTGATCAAAAATCATACACATTTCAAATATTGGGAGAGAAACAGGCATCCAAACTTGACAATTATTTCTCTCCTTGAATATAGTCATGATAATTGTGTATGTTCATGCCCCATATTAGTGGTAAAATGGCTTTGATTACAACTATTCGAGTAAACATGCCCATCATCAAACATTGGCCCATCACCAAACATTGACCATGTCTTAATCATTTCTTGTCCTTTTTTAATGATCTTCATTACTATGGCTCTATCAAATGAAGGTTTGCAATATATATTTTTACTTGAAAGGGAAAGGAGAAACAAAGAAGAAGGACAAAGAGGACAACCTATCCAAATGACAAAATGTTCGAAAGAAATTAGACAAGTATTGGACAACATACATTGAGGAGTATTTAAATGCCACATATGGGGCAATCACTATGGTAAGCTAATTAGAAACAATCATTTTCTTTTCAATGAGTGTTTGACAACCACAACATCCTACACGAAATACTAAAGGTAAACCCATTTTGACACCATCATGGTATGGACTTCGTCCAAAATTTGACATACATGCCATTTTATTGTTGTGCCTAAAACTTCTTCAAGCCAAGCCTAGTATCATTTTCAAAGTTTGGTGCACCAACTAACCCAAGAAAAAAATCATAAATTTTCCAAATATCTAATGGTCATCGTAGTCAAAATTCTAAATCAACCTAAGTTATATGTATACATCTATTCATTCCATTTGAATTCTATGGGAATGGATTTTAAACCATTTATTCATGAGTGAATCAATTAAGTTATAATAAGACAAAAAACTTCCTTAGATCTCCATGGAGACAAAAATCATTAAAATTGTTATAAATTTCAATAAACAACATCTAGATTGATTGAGAAATGAACTAAAACTCAAACTCAAGGACTAAGCATATGAAGTGCGGTTTAATTCAAAATAGGAGAAAATGCCAAAAATTCTCAAAGAATATTTTGAAAGTTTCTATAGTTTATGTCACATAAAAAAAAAAGAACATTACAAAACTTGTGACATATCAAAGTTCAACCTCAAAAAATGTTTTCTTTACAACAACAAAATGTACATGATTCATAGACTACCCACAATTTCTTAATATTATGCTCACTACACCCTTTGCTTGCATGCATTGGATTTTCATTATTTCATATGTTCAAAATTGGTCACAAATATTTTGAAATCAAACAAGCTTCACAATGAAACAAAGTTGAAAATGAAATATTGGAACCCCTTTTGTCGCAAGACACAAAGTGAATAAATATTATGTAAATGGTAGTTAACATTTTGACCTTCCATGTGAAGGATGAATGAAAGGACTATGTCATAAACTTCCAATTTTTCAAGCAACATTATTTTGAATTGAAGTTAGTTAAGGCAATTAAGGACTAATTCAATCATTTCAACATTAATCACCCCCCACAAATTTTTTAAAAAAAAGACCAAACTAGAGGAAAATTTGAAAAAAGATTTGTTAAAAAATATAGGATATTTGTTAATAATTTCGGGAACATTCATCTGGTTCCATAAGATTTATGGAACAACTATGAAATCACTTTATTAAATTATTGAAAGTAGAACATATTTATGCATGTCTACAAAACATTCCATTTTCAATAACCTAACAAAAATATCTTTAAAAATGATGATAATAAGGTCATTGGTCATGACTACTCACCTTGGTTCACATTACTAATCGACTCCATTACCTCTCATTTCAAATCATAACACACTATCACAAGTTTATTTGATTTGATTTCCCAATTTATATCCAAGGTTACCTTCATCAAAAAATTAAAAGTTGATCCAAATTCAAATGTTTATGTACATAATCCAAACAAATAGAACAAATTTGCAAAAAAACACATTTTTAACATATAAATATTTATGTTAAAAATATATTAACAATTGACTAAATGATTGTTAAGTAGGCTAAAAGCAACTTGAAGCTCGTCATCAATTTAGGTTCATTAAACATCTCAAAATGTCAAAAGTATTATTTGAATTTCATAGCTTTAAGAAAGGTTTGCTAAGAGTTTTTTTAGACAAATGATAATTTAATTAAATTGTTATATTAGATTTATGTTACATTGTTAATATTTTATATTTACACTATTCTAGCTTATGATTTACATATATTCAACAATGTTAGGAGGTTGAATTTAAGCTACATCTATGAATGATGATGCATTCTTTTTTCCATCCCTATATTGACAAATTCTATTAAAAAAATGTCAACTTGGTTGGATAATGGTATTGAAAACTTGATTAAATATTCAAAACATTTGTTTCAAGTGAATTCTCATGTGCATTTGCTAGTATTATAACCTTTCCAATGGACAAGATATATTGGGTGGCCTATGCCATTGAGCACAAATTTTAACATAGCCTTTACAAAATATATAACTTATTTTTATTTTTATTGAATTTTCAACAACAAAATTATTCAAAATTCAATATGTTTTTTTGCATGCCATATGTTTAAAATTTATGAAACCACCTTCATGTACTTGTACACATCCAATGCTTTCCAAAAGTACCAAGACCACATTCCCAATTTTCTAAATTCAAAAAAATGATATTGAATTTTTAGTGATGAAATTACTCATAACTCACAAACTCTTGCATTGCATGATTTTCTAAACATTACAAAATCATTTCAATGCAATGTTGGTATTTTAAAGTTTTCATGGGCCTTTGGTAATACCAAGAACTCAACCTTGAACTAGAAGTCCCATTGTTTGGGAGATCTCAACATGATGAAACAAGCATATTTGCTAAACCGCGATACATGGATTTCAATTTAAGTCATGTAATTTTTGTATGAAAAACACTTTTCAACTTCAAATTCTTTAATCATTCTCCATTTTGATACAAGGATGTGATTACTTATTTCTTCATTCCTTCCTTGTAAATTTCAAGAAGGGATGTATATAAAACATGATTTAGTATCTTCATAAATTCCAATAATCATAAGCGAAAAACAACAATATTACGATTCTAGTTTAGTTTTTCATGAGATCAATTTGTCTTGACATTGCCATGAAAAATCTGTAAATTGTTTGACATTCATAACGATGGTTGTAAATTGCAACTTTTCTTTAGAGCTATCTTATATCTAGATCTCAATTACTTAAAATTGGAACGCAAAGACAATTGACAACACATACATTACCTAACATTCATGGTTATGGGTTCAAAATTTTGAAGATGAATATCATTCTTGGCAAGAAAATTCATTCAATTTTTTTTGGTAAATTGGCATTTTATTGCTTTAAAATGAACTCCAAGTTTTAAAAAGTCTTAAAAGTTTCAACTTTCTCATCACCTTTTTTCTGTAGGATTGAAAATTTCTCAAATTCACAAAATTGGGTGGAAATATGATTGGGTGGACCTACAAGGAAAACCCCAAAGAATAATAAAACTAGTAAAAATAACCAAATAATATATATTCTAAATGTTTTTGTAATTAATTTTTTTTTCCATGTTTATCCATTGCATGCCAAAATATCCATAACTGAATTACGTCTACTCAATTAGTTACCTACTAAAAATTCAAATAAAATACCATATAAAGTGCCTTAAAAAATTATATATATTTAAGAAAACCAAAACTTGTTTCAAAAGTGTTTTTTATTAAACAATTTAGGGAAAGTAAACACTGTTATTAAATGTTGTTACTTTCTTAAAACTTTTTGTAAAGGATTAGGAACATAAAAATTCAAAATATTTTTGATCTCGTTAAAAATTTTAAGTCTATACAACATGGTTAATGAATTTACTAAAAAAATATTGAAATCCCTTCTTTAAGTGTCTCCTATATTTTCTTAAAGTTTGATGGGTTTCGTAAAATTTAACATGATGTTCCTTGTGGGTTGACCCAATCATATTTTCACCCACTTTTTAAACCCTTTTGGGCAATTACTAAACACTCACTACTAACATAGGTGATACAATGTTTTTGGATAAATTAGTGAATTATGTCTACAAGATGAAAATGATAAATTTGAAGGATGGTTAATTCATTTGATAATTGAGTTTTTACACAATTGTAATAACCTAGACCACTATCTACCTTAGAATGCAAAAAAAATTGATTTGAATATGCTTCATGGTTGGAAATTCATTACCATCAAACATTCATAACTATTAACTCAAAGGATTGGAATGGTGGCATTTGTTAGATTTTTGACATCAAAGACCTAAATAACCTGTGTTGCATTTTTAATGGTGGAAACCCATTTTGGGTAAGGCAATTGGGCTTTTAATGATGGATAATGGTGGGAACAATTGACAAATACATATGCAACATATATAATGTATGTGAACACATTTCCATTGACATTAATATTCATGGCACGTTGACATTGTACAAAAGGATCCCCCAAAGATGGTATGTAATAATGTTTAGAAAGGTATAATGAGTTTGAATACCCTCAAGATATTGGTATATCTAATTCTTGGAAGACATGTATAAGCCAAATGTACTATTCATTAAAATAATATTACATTTTTTATAAAAGGTACATTAACGATGTTGATTTTTGAAATGAAAATTTTGAAATGTGCAACATTGATGTTTTTTTGTCATCTTATTCACTTGTAGAATTTCGCTTTCATTTATGTTTATGTGCAGTGCTTATTTTATTAATATCACTTTTGAGTGCATTTTTTTGTAAGGAACCATTCCCCACATAAAAATTGTTTGATTTTCATTGTCTTAAGTTGCAAAGTAAGTTGATATTAAAATTATTGGATGAACTTTATACAACAATATTCCTAATGTATTATGAAAAGATTTAATTCTTTTAAAATGAATATAATGAGTATGGAATGCCCAAAAATAATTTTAATATAATGTAATGTATGCTTCTAAGATTTGTTGCTTAATGGACTCCTTGAAGGTATTCAAATCATTTGAAAATGACATACTTATTGAATTTTTAAAAAATAATCCTTTACATAATAATATAATGTAACTTTTTTTTGGTCAAAATATTTATACAAATTTTTATGTCACCATGTAAATCATGATTTTAAAAATAGTCTTCTTGAATGACCAATCATATTTAGTGATGTCACTTTGACTAGATTATCCAAATTCCTTAGAAGGACTCACCTTAAGTGGGCATGTTTTGCCTGTTTTAGCAAAAACATGCCCATTTGCAACATATTTAAGCTTGCAAAATACATTGAAACTTCACCGTACTGATTTAATATATAAATATGTCATTGATCATGAATATGTCATTAGAAATAATTGATTTTCATTTTTGTTTATGTTGTAGTTTTTGTTTCAATAACCATAAAACTATAACATATACAACTTTATGTGTATGAGTTTGAAATTTTCAATGTCATATGCAAAAACTATCATGTGAATAAGTTTTGGTAAAAAAGTGGAGAAAAATCAAATCAATTGGTAAACATCAAGGAAAAAAACATTCCTTTCATTATTTACCTTTTTGTTTCACAACTTATCATAAATTTGAACTAATGTTGGTAGGTTGAAGTTTGTAGTCTAAGTTAGCTTTTGGGGTATTTTGACTTAAGCTTAAAAATTTGTTAAAAGCATATTTGGATCTAGGTCTAAAATTGTCTTTTTTTGAAATTGAAATTTGAACCTAGACTAGGTTATTTTCATTTTAAAAACCAGTACATGTTATCTAACCATATAAGTACAAGGTTTTTTAAAAGTGCAATAATTAAATGTTGTTTTTTTAGGTTGTGACAATTCAACTTTGGGCAAACCTTATGGAATAAATTGTGGTGGTGTTGGGTACATGCCATGTCACCAAACCAAAAAAATAATAATTGGGTCGCTTCTTTGTGGTTTAGTCCCAAGATAAAAATGGACTTAATTTGTAGTTATAACTAAATCAATTAACCTTAGTTTAAAAAACTAGCATGCAAGTGGTTATCAACTAATTTGTTGGACCATTAGTGAACTTGCTACCAATTCATTGGTTCCATGTTTCCCAAAAAACAAAAACCAACAAAATTCCCCCACCTTCCCTTTGGCACCCCCAATGGAACATAATATGGGTTTTCTTAGTACCTATTGTCTTCTACCACTAATTGTCAAGAATTTTTTCCTTTGATTGTGTTTTCCCCAATTTCTTCTTACAATCATACCTCACTCCATGAGATGGGATACTTATTAAGCTAAGTTATTTGACACATCCCTAAGTTTATTAAATGGTGTTAATGATAAAAAAAAACATTGTCAATTTTGCAATGGAACACAAACCTAAGGTGCATTCCTTAACTAGTTCCCAACAATGTGCAAAAAATATGTGGAGCTCTGGGATGGGACTAGGATGAGATCTTTAGTTAAGCTCATGATCACATCAAACTTCACAAACCAACAAGAGAAGCTAATTAATGTAATTTGTAACCAAATTAATGCACAAACAAGACATGGACTAATTCAAAATCATAAGATTCATCACAACCATGACTATGGGGGAGTCACCATTTTTCTCCCTATAACAAATTATGTAAATCTTTGTAAAAGCTACAATGATTCAATGACATTTTTTCTTGGGTTTCTCAAGTGGGAGTTGTGAATTTGTTAATTAGTTTTGAGTCCCACAACCACTTTAAGGGCTTAGACATGTTTATTTTCATCTTAATTTGGGAGCTTTCAAAGGTAAAGTTGCATTTATTTTTAAAGAACTTTCCAAAGATGTATCAAGCTCCTTAATCAAAGTTGATTTGACGTTTTTGTTAGACACTTAAATGGTTTACATTTAGGTGATTAGGAGTGATTTTGGTAGTTTGAATCTCCGCTCTTCAAATTACCATTTGTGTTACCAGTCATTCTTTGTAACACAACCCCATTTTAATATATATTATTCTTTTAAAACATTTCCAACAATTTAAAGGAGGCCAAATTGGGACAAGACTTGAAACCTCCAAACCTTGATCCAAAGATTTGAAACATTCCATTATTCCTAACTCCCAAAATAGAATTGACTTGGGATTGTTGTGGACTTGTTCCCTTACACTCTTCACATTTGTGATAACATGTTTCAATCAAAGGGTGCCTTAACTTCAATCTTAGCCTATTTTCTTTGTCATGCCTTAGTCTAAGTCATGAACTCAACATTAAGGTTGTGACATTATTATATTTAATTGGGTGCAACGTAGATGGAACTAAATCTAATATTAAATTGGACCAAGGGATTTATTTTTTGGGTTGTTTATGAAACTAGAGGTTTTATATTTATCCGAAAAATCATTCTCAAAATTGCATCAGACATTCTATCAAACCAAAAAGAAACTAAAGACTGAAATCAAAGTTTTATTTCAAAATAAAAAAATAAAAAACAACACTAATGTATGTCGACTTTGGTTGGTTAAATATTGAATTTTAACCTAGGTCTAAGGTGGGGTATTGAAATCCAACATGCTTGGTATGAATCTAATAAATAACCATCTAAACCCTCTTCAATAGTAACTTTGTAATATATGTACCAAGATCAAGATTAGTATCATGTTGGAAGATATAATATCCTACCTATATTTGGGTGTGAACACTTATGTTTCAAGCATGTTGGTTATCTCTAAACCCTAACCCCCTTTTATCACTAGTAATTAGAAACCATAGCCCACAAAAAAATAGCCTAAGGTCTCTAAAACCTACCTTGAGATCATACTAGGTGCTTTCAAGGTTGGGTATTTTTAAAAATACACCCTTTTGCACGATGGGTGGGTATTAGGTGATTTTCATGCTGGTTATTCTTAAAACCAGCTCTTATGCATAATAGCCAACATTCCCAAAATAATACTTGGAGAAATTGGTAATCAAGGGTATTGTTTAGAAACCCGTATTGATACAAGAGGGGTTCATTTATTTTCAATAGTCCAATATTTGATACCCTATATGATAGTTTTAAAATTACCAAAGTACCCACCCAGCTCACTTTTGGGGGGTAAAAATAACCAGCCAACACTAGTGCAAACATACCTTGCCAAATTTCAAACCCATGGTAAAACCCAATAGGAGTACAACTAAATTTCTTTACCATATACTAAGTTTGGGTAATGGTATGATTGATTTACCACCATAGGCTCTTAATATAGCTTTATTTGGTTTTGCTTAAAAGCGTATAAAGGTTAAAAAGGGTGGCCTCCAAACTTTGCTTATTGGAATTACTCTAATGATTATTAAAGAATCCTTCAAAATCATGGTGTATTGACATGGTAGCTCAAGCTTGGTTCCCAATCTGGTAATGCATGACTTTTCTGGTTTTGCCCAAGGAGGTTACACTAGAGACTTGGGAATAGGCTACCTAGACTAATTCAAGTAGAGAAGAAGGCCCGGTCCCTAGGACCTAAGTCCCTAATTTGAGGGTCCTAGCTTCAAGGGCGGTAACCCAAGGGTGTACTAGGCCCAAAAATTAGGGAAGGCCAATGGGAACCGGCCTTCCCCATCTGCCTCCCTCACATAATGTGTGAAAGGATTTTTTTGATTGAAATGGCAAAACATATATACAATGTGATTAGCCAAAGGCTCCTTCAATTGACAAACCAATCTTCCATGTGGAGAGATGCATTAAATACAAAGCGAAAAACCGTGGCATGCTTTACAAGGTACCTGAGTGCTCTAGATTCCCCCTTTTGCAAAGGTCCCAAGTTTTGGTTGATTAGGTAGGTAGTTAGTTAGTTAGTTGGCCAAAGGAGAAAAACCGCACACATGATATTGGCCACTCATGAGTTGCCACCTTGGTGTCGTTGTCAATAAAAAAGGTTGCCACATGGCATTTTTGCCTTGTCGTGGGTTCAATACATTGGTAAGTAAAAGTACTCAAGGCCTTCCATGATCCTTCCAAATATATGCACAATCTTGGGGTGAGAGGAAGGAAGTATGCAAAGAAGAAGGCCCCTTATGGAAACTTATACCTATTGACTTATTAAGGGAAATCATAGCAAGCATAATAAGTAGTAGTCGTGAAAGAAGTTTCGGTCATGAAAGAAGAACTTTCATCGAAGACACTTTACTTCGTAGAAATTACAAGACTTCGTGTTGAAAGTAAGACAAACGTACCCATTCTCCATACTTGTAAAGCACGGTGCATATGATACTTTGGATGACGTGTAACCTTCAAATAGCATGAAACTCGGTTTCTTGTCAAAACTGCACACAAAATAGTGCTCTCCAAAAGTCAAGCTAGTAAAAGAAAATAATTGCTTTTGATTGGTCAGACCTAAATGATTGGGCCTTGGTGATAGATTGGCATTTAATTACATAGTCTCTCAATTTCTTTCCTCTTCAATTTTCCATGTGCAAGGGTGGATGAGATGAGGAAAATAATTAACACTTTACATCGGATGTGATAAACATCCAATATTGTTGTGAATACTTACTTTGTCAAGTAAAGATTGTTGGTTTTGGGTTTGATTAGTAAGGACCAGATCCAAATCAAGATTGATTTCCAGAACTAGAACAGAAGGAGGGTCAAATTCTAGTTTTGTGAAGACTCAGACTAGAAACGCGATTCCTTGTTGTATTGATTGATGTGTGGGACCAGAACCAAAACCATAACCATATATTAACAAGGACTGGAATCAGTTGTTAATTGACAATTAATCAGCAGCTTGTGTCGCAATTAGTGAAAACTGTATCCAAAACTGGGACTGATTTTTGAAATCCAAACATGAAAAAGAACCAGACCCAAAACTGGATTCCTGGTTCTGGAAAACAGAATGGAATTTTGCCAAAGGTTCTTAGCAAAAGGAAAGAACCCCACCCAACAAGACTAGTAAACACTGGCAAGAGACCCCCCCGGGATGGAGATGCTCTAACAAAAACATGCATGAAAAAAGGTGACTCAGGAGAGCCACCAGGATCCCATAATAAGTCAAGGCTTGAAATCTTCTTGCCCCCACACTTACTTATGTAATCCATCCCGTGGGCGGTTGTTGCACTATGTGAGAGGAATGAACAGTGAAGCACCACCTGGCTTCCTATGCAAGGAAGAGCATTCAATGCAGCTCATAAAAATGGGAGAAACTTGTAGAGTTGGTATAGGGCAGGCATTATATCTCCCAACAAAATGCATATCATGCATGATTCTTTGATATATATGACTAGCTTTCATACAAGATGGTGTGATGATGATGATGATGATGGTGGAATGGGCTCCTCCGCAAAATTCATTAACCAACCTGCGTACTACTTGCCTGCAACAACTAATCAATTGACAAACAGGCCATACCGCATCAACAAAATGAGATCCAGACTCGGATCCAGCTCTCTCTCTCTTTCTCTCTCTCTCTACCTGACTCGGATATTTCTGAGTCTCCTGGGCTACAGTTTTGTAAATTAGTTATACCCACGAGTCGTTGTTGTCCTGCAAGCCAGCTTTGCACATCATATCACGGGATTTGTAAATCAAAACATTGCTGCTGCATGTCGGTAAGCACACAATGAGTATCTAAGTTAGATTCAATAGACCCAATGCAGTTGATTTTGGACTTGGGGAAATTTCTTATTCAGTGAAAAGAACCCACTAGACTTTGCAGCTTTTTTTCTGGTTTCAAATTTTGTTTCCTAAAATCTGCATTTTAAATTATTTTTCTTGCATTTTGGAGTAAGTGCAGGTGCCGATGATGACCAGGTGCTGCTGGTAGGAGAATAAGAACTCCATCTCCATCTCCACCCCCAAAACCGTAAACAACTCGATTATTTTACAATAGAATAGTGTTTAATGATCACTGTCCCCACCTAGAAACGCCCTTTAAACACTCAAAGACCATTTATGTCTTTACATCTGGACGAGTAATAGTCATTGTCCAAATCCATAGTAGAAATGATTAAAATGACCACTGCAAAATGGACCATCAATACAGGAACGCAGCAGCAGCAGGATTTACGCTATCCTGCTGCAAGATTTGATGAAAAGGGGTGTTTTCAGTTTGCAGGTGTGGGGGTGGAGATGCTCTAATACAGAAGAACTCTAAAGACCCCACCCTCACCAGCTCTGTCCAGGCATTAGTCATGCGGCACCTTTGCATGGTTTTGGTTTTCAGTAATGTTGTGCAAAAACTGAAGTAGGGTTTAGGTACCCTGCCCTCTTATTGTGTGGATAAGGATGTTTTTCTGATTTCATTTATCCATCTTGTGCAAATATTTTTACTAAAGAATTGGGAGAGAAAAGCAATTTTATTTTATTTTTTAAAATTCTGCAATTTTTAGCTCATTTTTTGGCCTTGTTTTGAATTAAATATGAATTTTTGAAAGTTGATAGTAGACTCATTTACTTTTAAATAAATTTTAAGAAATAATAAGTATTATAAGACTGGTGATATATATTAATTCTTGCTTTTCAATGATGTGAGTTAAAACTCAATGGGGAATTTTTTTAAAATTGATTTTTAAAAATACATTGATAAATCATCACAATTTGTTACAATGTCATTATAACATCGTCGTATCAATATTTTATTAACACTTAACCTTGAACACATTGTTAAAATGTTGAAAAATTAGAAATACATGGAGTGTGCATGTTTTTGATGTAACCATGGTGGTTAGTTCAATGACTTTTTTACTACTTACTAACAACCCGATCGTTGGGTTGTTACTTATTTAAGTAGAAAAATAAATCCCTTACTTATGTATGAATCATGTACTTATCTCATTATTGTCAATTTTCTTTGCCTCTCTACATACATATAGGACCTATTTACTAAATGGGTTAGCAAGGTGAAATTAGATATTAACTCATTGGCAATTCATCCATGAACAAAGTGCTAGTGGGTGTCCATTCACTTTGGCCATCTAGAATTACAACACAAGAATGTAAGCTCCCCAATTATTATAACTACACAATGTGTATATCATAGATCATAATACAATGTTTTTTTTTTGGGATGAATTGCATTAATTTGTGAATTTTTTTTTTTTAAATTGATGAAAACTTAGTGTTTTAATGGGTATTTTAATCTCCAAAATTTGAAAGAAATCGCCAAATTTTATATGAAGTTCCAATAGGTAGCCAAAAACATAGAATGATGCTAAAAAAAAGTTATTTTCAAATATTTTTATACCCAAATATTGCTAGATGGTCTTGTATATGATCGCTCCTTCAACTACACCACAAAATTGAAAAAATAAAAACATGGGGTCATCCTATAGACACAAAATACTAATTTCCTCTTTCCACCACTTGAAGTTTGCAACATAAATGGCCCTAGCTCTTTAATATTAAAAATCTAACATACATCATTGTTCCATTGTTTTAAGGTTGTAGTATTAAACGATGTGAACTTGCAATTTTATTTTATTTTGGGAAAAATTTTGTTTGCTTTTTTTACCCCAAAAAATTGTGAATTTTTTGGATTTGCAAAATTTTGAATTCCACCAAATACTCTTTTTTCGGAGGAAATTCACCAAAAGTTTTATATCACCAAATGTTTCTAAAAACTATAATTTTCACTTGATTCACCATTAGAGTTTGGAATAGTGTGTTTCTAAGGAATCTTTTGATGCAACCAAATCCATATGAAAATTTAGAAAAAGTGACAATCATCATTCATAGGAAAATTTAGCCAAATATGGTTATAAGCCAAATCTGAAACACAAATTTTTTATCATCATTTTAAATTTTTGAGTGCATATTGAAATAGGTATAAAACTTTGGTGGCTTTTATTATTATTTTCATTTATGGTGATTGAAACTCTTAGAAATCACTCCATTTCCAATTTGTAAAATTTTCCTTTTGATGAAGTTTTTTCCATAATAAAAAAAGGTTGAGTCAAAGGATTGTAACAAAAAATTTATGAGGGTTTTGATTTTATGAGTTACTTCGTTGCTTGTAAAAGGCACTTGATCTTTAGTTAAAATGGTCATTTTGATCATTTCACTTATTTTAACTACATGAAACATTTAAAAACCATTTGCACATGATCAAGTGATTCATTGAGCTTTCAAACCTTGAAAAACTTTGATTTAAAGTTTTAACCTATCTCTAGCTATTTAGTTAAACAATATTATAAAAAATTGGTGTAGAAAAAATTAGGTGAAATTAATCTTTTGCTCTTACAAAGACAAAAACCTTTTCATCCATCGTGAATTTGGGATAACACATGCCTTGAACTTAGAACCCACAAACAATTTGTGGGTGACAATCAAAGACATGACTTTAATTGTACACACTAATTTGGATAATGTCCTTGCTTACATATTGGTGTAAGAGAATCTCCAACACATGTCTCAAAAGGTCATACTAATAGTACCTTACCATTGACAACAATAAGCAACACCCATGTGCATGTAGGCACCAAACGCATCAATTGTATTAAAAACCTTTGTCTCATCACAATTTTATTTTTCTTCTATTAGATATTATAATATACAATACTAGACATTTGGAATACACTTGGATATGTTTGGTTAGTAAGATGCCATGATTGATTGATGTAAATGCTTTGATGACAAAAAGTAAAACAATAAAAAAATTGGTTTGAAGGAGGAAAAACAACCTTATTACAAACAACCCCATTTTAAGCTCAAATTTGGAAGCATTATAATCCACATTGACCTACTTGTGAGGGTGAGTGACCTATGAAAGCTTTTCAAACAAAATGGGGAATGATTAAACATAATGTTGTCAAATGTGTTAAGTACTATGGAATAATAATGGCACTTTCTAAATTGGGGACTTCAATAAAAGATGTTTTCCAAATGGCATTAGAATCATTCAAATCAAGGCGCCCCAAAAATCAAAGATTTGTTTTCATACATTGTTAGTTCATATTGAAGGAAGTTCCTAGATGGGTAGATGTTTGAAAGGATAAAAAGACTAACCATTTGAAATGACCTACCCCTATTGAACAACATGCATGTGTTGATTTTGATAATTAGAGTGGATTGGAGAGCTTGGAAGCATCAATTACCAATGCCAAATCAAGTTCCAAGAGGCCACGCAAGTTGCAAACTTCAAAGGAGGAACAACAACAATCGAAACATAAGGAATCCACAATATGAATTCATGCAAATACCACCATAAACATGAATGTTACAACATTTTAAAAAGTGGGAATTATGGTTTGGACCAAAACACAATGGCCCTCTTCATGTCATAGTGTTCAATTTTGAAGTTGTCTCAAAAACTAATGAGTACCTCATGTTTCAAAGAAGAGAAAAGCTTGGAATTAGGCTTTAAGCCACCATCACAATTCAAGCAAAATATAAAAACCAAACATCCAACAATTTCACACAGCGATGATTCACATGAAGATTCACTATCATTTGACAATTCACCAACACATTTGCATGGACATGAACTTGAACATACATTGATTCACAAACTTCACCACAACCAAGTGGGTTTTTAAAAATGTTTAATCTTGATTAAGTAGAGCCTTTATTTCACTATGTACTTTTGCCCTTTTAATAAAACCATTGTTCCACAAAATCATTTTGGGGATTGTAATGAGCAATTGCATTTTCCAATTTTGATGGATCTTTGATAGTAGTATGCATAAGACAAACCCCCACCTCAAGAGTGAAACATTGGATCCAAGTTCCAACATCAAATAAAGGTTCTATGTTGCAATTGGATTCACCATTTATGATTAAATTGTGCAAAATCACACACCTTAAATGGAAATGCTTTTAATTGTGGCCATGTCCAATTTTCTACTTGGGTAAATTCATGGATTAACAAATTGGGGGTGCATTCTAAAAGTCTCGATAAGTAATCCTAAGGTTGTATTGACAAGTTAATTAATGTGACAACTTGGGATTGGCCAAAAAGTGCTTACATAGTGCTTAAATATTAGTGTTAAAATAATGTTAAAACAATAAATAGTCATTGGTTACAATGCTCAAAAAGTTCTTGAAACACTAGCTAAAACTACATTCCACATCTTTTTTAACTCCTTAGATTGCATTTAAAAAATATGTTATTGCTTCTTTCTTCAAGTGGATCATGAATTGTTTGAATGAATATGGTCCATTGAAAATAAATTTCATCATAAAATACATAGTAAAATCTTTGAATATGTATTGCCATCAACAACATAACTCGTGTTTAAAGTTGGCCCTTAAAACAAATTGGTGACAAACAATGAACTATCTAACACATGGATATCATTGTTAACACTAAAAAAATCAAAAAATGCCAAATCCATAGTGATTAGTTTACAACACCTTTAGAAATGATTAACATGTTGCTATCTTTATTTTGAAATTGCACTTGCCATGCAAGCAAGCAATTTTTCTATCAATAGTGCATACAATGTGAACTTGCAAATATACTTGAGGAACCTCAAGCCTCGTTGGTTTTGAGTTGCTTTTCAATATTGTATTGTGTAGGTTGTCTCAAATTGGTATTATTGGAAAGCCCTCGATGAGTAAGGGGGGCACTTAGGTGGTTTGGTAATGTTTAGACCTATGGTGTAAGAGTTATTGAATAATGAATATTTTTTTTCATTGAAAATTCAATCAAAACTAAAAATTTGAAGGAAATTAGATCCCACTCTTGGTATTTTGGGAAAGTCTTCAATGAATAGGTGACTTTGTAGTTTTTGGCTTAAGGTGCAAAAAACATTGAGTTCAGAGATTTTTTTTTTTTTTTGTCATTGTAATTACAAAAATTAGTTTTGGAAAGAAAAATTAATAGGGTAACAAATTCGCACTTGGGCCAATGGCACAAGCTAGACTAGTTAAAACTATTTATAAAAGTAGGTGCACAATATTCTTTAAGAATTTTTTGATCATTTATTGATGAGTTTTTGTGAAATTTTTAGGATTTTTTTCCTAGTGTAAATTCAACTAATTTTCTTTTTTGGGGGAAACTTTGCCCAATTTTCAAAATTAAAAAATCGAAATAAAGAATCCTAGATTGTGGATTGGGACATAAATTTCTTTGCAAAGGTGTTGCCAATTAACCAGGGTTACTTTTGACCATCTTGACTCTAATTGCTAATCCTACAATTTGTATCATAATAGTTTAGAAACGTCCATATTTAATTTGAGCTCCAATGGGGCTATGCACTACCAATGATAATCAACTATATATATATATAAAGATTTAATTATTTTTTTAATGTTCTCATGTGGTTTTCAATAATTCATTATTATTTATGTCAAATGTCAAATTCAATTTAAATTAATATTCAAATTCTCTCACCTTTTGGTCCCACAATTATTTTAGGTGACTTTTTAATGTGGCTGTTCTAAAATAGTAGGCTGCAAAGACAAACCAATTATTGATATATTTATGTTTTTTCAATCCAAGAAAACTTGAATTTCATCAAAGCACAACTAACTATGTATATGGTTCACATCTTGATCAAATATATGGTTCAACAATTTGTCCTCCAATCTCATGCTGTATAGCCATAATGGCAATCACTCAATCATCCACAAGAGGAATTAGCCAAATTTGGCTACAGGCCATGGAGGAAAGTAAAAAAAAAATTGAAGACCCCTGCTATATTTCCATGACCTACCGAAGTCTATTGTCTAAAATATGGCAATTCCAAAAAAATAAAAAATAAAAAAATATCGGAATCTGGCAACTTTGCCACGTTTTTTTAAAAACAAAAATCCTTTGTATGTGTTGGATGATTTTATTTTTTTAATTTTTTTTTTTTCCGTTGCCAAGTGCAAAAAAATTCTCCATAAAAAAACCATGATTCCATAATCTCTCATGATTTTATTTGAAGCTTTTTCCCGTTTTCCTTGGCTTTTTCCTTTTGCCCTGTTTTGCTTGGACAAAAAAATCTAAGGGACATCGGGCCAATCTTTTTGTACACGCTTGCTTGCTTGCTTGCTTGCACACACCAACCAGTTTTTTTTGGCCGGTAGCGAATTTGATGTCGAGAGTCGGGCTCAATCATGAGTGGGGGACCCAACACAACTTTGATCTGACTCAGATCAACAAGACAAGTCAAGTCAAGGCATCCATCCATCCATCCATCCCGTGTTGGATGGATGGATCGATTGGTGTGTTGGAGTAGACAACAACAACACTACAAATTGAAAAACAAAAAGTTGTTGTTGTTGTTGTTGTTGAAGTGTGCGCCCTCTCCGTCCTCTCGGAAGCACACTTTGTTTGTTTCCGTATCACATTTTATCTTTGTCGAGAAAGGAGCATGTGCCTCAAGGAAGCACACTTTGAACAATTTTTTTTTATTTTTTAATTTTTAGCCGTATCACATTTTATCTTTGTCTAGAACGGGCTCATGTGCCTCGAGAAAGCACACTTTGTTTGTTTGTTTGTTTGTTTGTTTGTTTGTTTGCGTGTCACATTTAATCGTTGTCTAGAAGGCCGTTGCCAAAATGTAGCACAATTTCTTAAATTATTCTACTATCTTCTCTTGTTATGTAGCCAAATTTGGCTAATTCCTCTTTTTTTTTTATCTATGATGATCTCTCTACCTAGTGTAGCACAATTCTGGACTTTCCATATTTAGACAATAGGCTCCAGCAGGTTGCCAAAATACACCACAATTGTTTTTTTAAGAAATTTTTTTTGTTGTTCCCAATGTGTTCCCAACATATTCCCCCAAGTTCCCTATGCGTTCCCCAACATGTTCCCAATAGCACCTCACGTTTTCCCCCATATCCTCTGCCCTAACTTCTACTCTTGTAAATTATATAAAGCAGCCCAAAAGGAAGAAAAGACTACAATATATATATATATATATATATATTTATTTATTTATTTCAGGACTGTCTAAAAAGGTTGATTAAAATTTTATTTGTGGGTGATGGACCAATGAATGATGCCCATTGAACTTTGGGTGTCCCCCATAATTAATTAATTAATTAATTAATTAATATTAGTCACAACTAACTGTTGGCCAACTTGAATTCAGTTTTTTTTTTAATTTATAAATTAATTATTTTATTTTATTTTAAAATAATTTTTTATAATAATTTTAATTTCAAAAAAATTAGGGATTTTTTTGGGGGGATTCTAGCCTTGCTTGTAAAGTTGTAGCTCCACTCCCCTTTTTTTTAGACCCTTTCTTTTCTGGCGAGCAACAAGCTAGGAGACTAGGGTAGGGTTGAGTCCTATAGCATGCAAAAGGAGTCCTATTGAGCTCTTCAATGTTGTTGTTGTTGTTGCTTTGGTTCTGCTTCCAAGGAGAAGGCTTTTTTGTTTTTGGGTTTTTGTCAAAAAAACTGGACAAGAATCTCTTTCCTTCAATCATGAAGAGCAAATGATTGATTACACCTCCTTTTGATTTCTACCAGCCTCCTCCTCCTTCCTCCTTCCTCCTCCCCCAGTACTTTATACTACAGCTGCTAGCCTAATCTTATCTGATTTCCAAAGGAAACAAAAGAAACTAGACCTTGTTGGAGTAGTAGTAGTAGTCCTTTTACTCCAACTCACCAAGTCACACAGGTGTACAACATGCTCCAGGAAGTTCCAACTGCCAGCATAACAGCCCCTTAATGAGCTGCCACCCAAGCTTTTATGAAATCACACTTTTCTTCATTGGGTGGTCAAGTTCTTGACTCCATAGTAATGTCTTTTGTCGGGGGAATTTCTCAGGCTGCTAAAATGGCAATCATCCATAAGAAGATGTAGAACAATTGGCAATTTCATTTCCTGAGTATGAAAAAACAAACAAACGTACGTCTGGCTCTACAGTTCCAGCAAGTTCAAGATTGTGCATATCCCAACATGAGCTGAGCTGTTTGGCACTGAACTGAACTGAAATGGTTGGGGGGCTAGGGGGTACGATTGGAGTGGACGTGCTGCTCCGGTTGGCAAACCTTCCAGTTTCTAACCATTGAGCAGTTCACACACAGCCTGCTTTCAGTACAAACAAAAAAGCTGTGTTGTGCAGTCAAGTGAAGTTGGGTAGTAACTTGAAACTTCCTTCCCTTGTTTTGTGTGAAATTGGGAGGAGGAACAAGTTTTGGAAACTGAAGCTGAGATGGAGGCATCAAATATTGTTGAAGTAATCCATGATGCAAGCATGCAAAGTCTATTATTATTATTATTATTATTATTACTACTACTACTGTGACAAGACACACAAATGTGAAGAAGATCTGTGACATCACACACTAGTCACAGACATGTCAGTGATGATGGCTAACTTAGCTAGTGTCATAAGAAGCTCAACCCTTTTGGGGCCACTCCCACCTGCATCCAAAATCTAGCCCTCTCCTCCCCTCTCTCCACAAAGCTCTCAGCTTCAATTTGATCAGGCTAAAATGTTTTTTGGTTTTTTCTAACTTTTAATCCTTAAGCCCTTCTTACAATCATTCTACCTCTATTTGAAGCCTTAGTTTAAAATCTGGTACAATCTACTCATCCATGAATTTGATTACAAATCCAGGATCTATCAAATGCAAAAGTTAACAACGTCAAAAATCTTTGGTTAAAATTTACATGTTAATTTGCCAGTCTTTGAAACAAGCAACTCAACATCGAGTAATGGTTCTCCCATTCAAGTAGGCTAAAAGGTAAGCCCTGTTACATCTTGGAACAAAAAATATATTGTAGTGTAATAGGTCAACATATTATGGAGATTGAGTCAACGTCTATGAAGGACAATTATTGCCATTAGCCTTGAGGGGATTAATGGATGGACGTGTTTGGTTCAGTTTGATGTGGCCATAGAAATCCTCCGTAGTTTGTGAGGATTGTGTTTCAGCTATAGAAGCTCCCAAACCCCATATTATCACCTCCATGTCATGCCACACTATGATCATGTCCTTCATCCCAACAATGGATTTAATCAAGCTCCCACACACATTCTGCTCAATGTCCATGACATCTAATGTGTTGAATCAACAAATGTTGCAAAAGTTCCCCCATCAGCGTAATTATTAGGCCATTCTTTGATCTGCCCCACATTTCTGGGGCTTTCAAAGCACATCTGCATCTAACTTGAATGGTGACAATTGCTGGAGCCACCCATACTAAGATACATACCATTGCTTTCAAACTTGATGCATAATCAAAATTCTGATTATCATGTTCCCCTCCCAAGACCCTAACCGTAAAAGCCCATAGCCTGGCTCCACTGGTTTGTGGTTGCTGCAATTTGCTTGCTGCAGCTCTCAGTTAGTGTGAAGTTGGATTCAGAGCAAGAATTATATGGCACCCAAACACACATGTTTGCTCAACTTTTTTCTCTTTCCACAAGACAGTTGACCTAAATCCTGTGATGTTCTCATGTGTATATCTCCCATTGAGTTGATCTGTAGTTGCCTATTGATGCACTCAACAACAAGAGGAACAAGAAGAACAACACAAATGCATGAATGCAAAGCCAGGAGAGGAATGAATGCTTGAATATAACAGCTTGGGTCCAGCTTTTAGTGCACTGCACCTTGAACAAATGAAAAAGGCAGTGAGCTGGCTAGTTAAAGAATTGCAGCATGGGGCAACATGTATTATCCCAAATTCAGTCAGAAACAATCTTCCCAGTTGAAGCTCACACTGAAGATGATGCAAACAATTATGACACAATGGCACTCTTTTCCCTGATGCCTGCACAGGAATTTTCAGCATTGTGAATGACATCACAGACAATGTAACAGGATCCAACAAAAAATATTCTAGCAGCTAGTCCTCCATCTGGTTCTTGCATAGCAGATCATATGTCCACAAAACCATAGCTATAGTTCCATAACTAAGGTCAATAGGGTGCTTAGCTTATTTAAAAATTTGTTGAAACATCCTATTTGGCATAACAAAGCAAAAGGAATCCAGTGTCAAATTGTAGACTTGCGCTGGATCAGCCCAGAGTACATAGTTACAGGCAAAGATGCAATTCAGAGACCTTAAGACCTTTAACAATCTCCATAGAATAAAATGGCACCGCCAGAAATGAAAACTGCCATAAGAAAGGCACAGCTGTGAGAAGAGGGTTGTCCACTACAGATCAACAAATACAAAAGCAGATATAAACTCTGACAACAAGTTGCAGCACTCTGCAATATAACAATGCAAGTTGCAATGGAAAGAGAGAGAGCTGAAAACAGTGAGACCTAGCAGCCAAAACCAACTGCAATTTCCAACAACAAAGAACCATCACATCTGCTTTATTTTTCATTTGCAGTCCTGAGGGCCTTGACAAGTGCTGCATTGTATTGAAATTGGAGTCTCTATGAAAATTGCAAACCTATGGTTTGTTCTGGACAATACATACATGAAAAGAGAAACTCTCATATCTGTGTCTCAGGTTCAGAACAGTTAAGGGAGAAAACAAAAAATAGATCCCTTGAATAGAATTCATGTACGAACAGTTCAGGAGTCAATGAGTTCTGAATGGCATGAACAACCAGCAAAGACGTTCTTGCAAAGCTTCCCTTTGCACCTGGGGATGATGATGGATCTTCACATGAAATTCACAAACTGAAGACAGGAATCATCATGAGATATGTGACAGTGCCCTGATCAAATTTTCAAAGGTAGACCCTGATCTACAAAAAGCCCTTCAAAAACTAGCAGCTGATCCAGTAGTCCATATTTCTCTTCTTGCAGCTTCCTTAGTTCAGCCACTACCACCTCATTCTTCTCCTGCAGCTTCTTGACTTCAGCATCTGCGGATTCAAGTTCTTCCACAACAAGGACACTCTCTTCTTGCAATGCCTTATGCTTTTGGCACAGCCCTTGATAGTTTTGCATGATGATCCCATTGTCAAGTGCTGCTAAATCCCAGTTTGCTGCAACTAGTCCTTTCTTCACTGCCTTCTTTGCCACCCCTTGTAATCTGTGTTGATGATCAGTCTGGCACATGATTCATCAATTGCTTATCCTGGCCTTCTGGAAACCATAAATATTGACTGCTTCAGAACCACATAATAGACAACACCAGAAACACTAGTACAATTTACAAACACTGATGCTCATTCTTTCAAACCCTACAATCTGAAACCCCATGACTGGCATCCTGCAGAGGAAACTTATGTCGAACTATTTGTATTTGACGAAACAAAATAATCTCCTGAGAATTTTCCTCAGGATCATGATCACTTCCGCCTGTGTCAAGACATCATGGTGTGTGACCCATGAAATGCTTGACCTCATTTTTTTTCTTGGGCACTGGAATGGAAGAACATCACCTTAGAAGGAGAGGCATTCTGCGAATATTCAAATAAGCTCGGCGATTCTCGTTTCTTTGCTGCTGGCTTCCTCTGAGACTTAGGCTTCAAGAATCCCATTCCTTTACCACTGCCATAGCCACCATCACTATTCATGCTTCTGTTCTCTCTGTTTCTGTTTCTCTGGGGGCCTTCGCTGTGGCTAGAGCTGCACAGACAACCTCAAGGAGAATAGAAAAAAATTCAGCAACAATCCGAAAACTTAGGGTTCTACAAAATGCAAACAATTTAGGGTTCAACTAAACATAGAAACCAAAATCCTTCAAGATATCATAACTCTATAATAACTAATCTCAAGTTTCAACATAAGCCAAAATATCATCTTTCAAATGCTCGTATCAAAAATAGATCTACTACACAGGGGCCAAAATCCATTAAGCTATTACCTATACTCTATAATGAATCTAAACACTCTATATCCTTGCCTTGGTAGGCAAGGCCAACAAACAAGTGCAAACCAAGGAGAGAGCATCTTGATCACACATACCTCATGTTGCTGTCCATCATCAATGCAAATGCTCAGCAAAGGCGAGCAATCTCACCAACAACAAAATCAAACATCACAAGCAACGAATGCATTTGATTCCTTCCTAGAAACCCTAAAAACTTTGTATATGTATGTATATATATATATATATATAATCAAATGTGCATCATTCTTTCTCAAAATTGGGCTGAATCTTAACATTGATTATTAAATGAAATTGGTGAAATTCATTTTTATGACACATTTGAACACATTTGGTTCAAACGAGCTTTTAACCTTAAATTTTTTTTAATTTAAAAAATATGACTTTAACAAAAGTTATTCATTTTTTTATGTGATAAAAAACAAGAATGCATAATATTCATAATATAAGATAAGATTTAGTCAAAATAAATTTATATCTAACACACATAGTGATAATTTGGGTATGAAAAATATGAAATTTAAAATTATACAACAACACAAGAATACCATGTGTCAAATGTAATCTTTGAAAAAAACGACTTTTTCAATGGCACTTGTAGGTGTTTTGACTATGTTTGCACCTCACCCCAAAAAAATTCAAATAGTCTAGGAGTCATGGTAGTTTGAAAAACTTCGATTTGGGACATGTAAAAATGTATATTAATGTGTTTACAAAATAGTAAACATTTTATCCAAATACATAGCTATTGATACACAACTATTTGAAATTTATCATGTTTTCTACCACATTGAAAAATCAAGTCACAAATGATGAAAACTCATATTATTGTTGTCTTTGCATGTATTGCATATTCTTGCAAACCATATAAACATGCATGGTTGTTCAAATGTAAGTAAACACAACATTGAAAATTTTCAAAAAAACCCAAAGAACAAGAATATAAATTAAAGATTGTTGAACTCACATCTAATCACAAATGACAATCCCTCAAAAAGGAGGATTCATCTATCCTTCACATTTCTTCATATCAACATGACATCATCCCAATCAAGACCATCTATGAAAATATTTGTCACTGAAATCCACATCAATGCATTAAGAGTCTCCAACTTTAGTTTATTATGCAAATGACTTTTGATAAGGTTTTGTTTTGATAAACTACTCCTCTAATAGATTACAATGCTAGAAGGAATTATGAGTATTTTTTATTATAACCAATGCAATTTAAGCTGATTTGTTGACCACACAAGAATAGTGTTTCCATAGTCCCATGCCACCCATAAAAACTTCTTAGGTATTATCTTCCACATGGTTTCAACCATTTCAAAACATTCAATTGATATTTGTCACATTCATCATTGGGTACTTGAAACTTGCCACATAATCTATTTAACCATTGTTCAATTGAACATGTCTTATCATTAGGATATGTAGGATATAAAATAGGGATGAACAATATACAAGCATTGAACATAAAAAGGTTAAATAACTTTTCATTCAAATAATTGATCACTCTTTGAATATATTTCATTCCAATTGCTTTACATTTTTCAATATTATTAGATTAATCACAAATGCACCCATCATGAAAAAGATAAATTGTTTAAGTCCCATCTACAAAAGGATACACCATCTACCAAAAGAGACCAAAAAAGTTCAAGAAACATGGAGCCTCTTCCAAATGCTTCACTTCTTTCAAATAAAAATTAATGTGTCAAAATTATGATGCAAATGTTTAGGTTTCCTCCTATTTATGTAATATCAACATGGACAAATTGAAATATTTTGTTTAGCTTGTTTAATTCCATTAATATATCAACAAACATGTGTAAAAGCAATTGAAATTGAAATCAAATTAATTTCTAATACCATGTAGATTCCTATTCACAAAGTGTTTGACTAAGAGAACAAACATATAATCTAGAAGCTTCGATGCATGATAAAAAAACAAATTGCAAACAACCAACCATTTTTTGGCTAAAATTTGACAATAGGTCCCCACCTATTATGCAAACCACTAGCCACCGAATGGGCACATGGAATAACAAACAACTAGTGGTAACTTGTGCCTGCAAGGCATGACATGGCACTGAAGCAGCGATGACCCCTGATGACGACCCCTGAAACCCTAAAGCTCAATGACATTCTGCCATTTCAGAAAGTCATGACTATGGGAAATTGGAAAAATATAAAAAACCGCCGGTTCCATATTTTAGTTCATTGATTTTTTGAGAGCCGTGAGAAGGAATGGTAAGAACCACCCTTCTAATAACCCGCTAATGGTGGTTGGTTCCAGTGTTAGTTCCGGTTCTTTGAATTTTTTTCCCCATAATCAAAGAATCACCGGTTCCGGTTCTTTCAAAAAGAAGAACTAGAGGTTTTACGAAAGAACCGGTAAAAAAACGCACTGGTTCTTAGACTTTCTTTTTTTTTCTTGAAAATTTGAAAATTTTAAAAAGCGACCGTTAGGTGAATGGTGCATACCCGGTATGATAATCGGAGGCATCTTTCATTCATTCATTCATTCACAGAAGCGCCCCACAGTGATGGGAAAGCATGCGTT
>Ga0116231_10003821_pt1 | contig 30903 bp, 33 predicted proteins | sample S1TSphgellanicum_2_FD_89695 | JGI IMG/M metagenome (GOLD analysis project Ga0116231, IMG submission 89695) | Host-associated microbial communities from peat moss isolated from Minnesota, USA - S1T2_Fd - Sphagnum magellanicum MG | ecosystem: Host-associated > Plants > Peat moss > Unclassified... | reverse complement strand
AATTTCTAAAAAAAATTCTTAAAATTTCCTCTCATTAAATTATAAGAAAGCACACATGATTATTTTGCACAAATTTTTTTTTTTTTTTTTTCTCTCCCCACTTCTGTCTACAACTCCCAAAAGATCAATTTTATGAGAAAGGAATTTGAAGGATTGCAGTTTTAAGTTAATGGGTCATGTGTACAGAGATTGAAAATTATTATCATGGTCGGGGAAATGGAAATGGAACACAGCAAAATTGCAAAACTTTAGTAGGCTAGCAATGTGGATAAAATCAGCACAGTGTCAGAATGAATTTCACCATTGCTGTCATTCTTTCAATACAAGCACAAATGGAGGCACGGCAAGCCATCAATTTGAAAGCTTCCAAAAGTTCAATGGTTTCTGAAAGAGATGCTGCATGCTTAAATGCCATCATCATCACATTCTGCATCATCACCTGTAGGCACCCATAGCTCACAACCACAACCCCACCAGCTCAGCTCAGCTCAGCTCAGCTGCCAATTTTCATCAATGTTATCATTTTTTGTTCAAAAAAACAGAGTTCAAGTACATAATTCAAACTCCTGGATTTGTGCTTAGAAAAAAAGACCAGTGCTTAGTAGTAGTATCATCTCTTAGAATCAAAACTTGACACAAACTTAATTTCAATTTGGTGTTTTTTGGGTGTGTGTTAAAAGAGTTGTCATCACCTCAAGGTCCAAGACGCCGGCCTTGAATTTGTGGTAATCATTATGCCATCGAGTCACTTGGACATCCAGCAGATTATAAGAAAGTGCTCGTAACCCTGAAACCAATTTTTTGAAGGTGTCTTGTGAGTCAGTCAGTGATTTGGTGATCTCCAAACCCCGTGCACCTGCAAAGGCAGGCAGCTTGACTTTGCTTGAAAACTGGCTTTGAGCATCACACACCTGCTTCAGCATGCATGCGCACCATAACCACCCAAATCTTTGAATACCCAATTCTTTGTTACCTGCTAAATTTCTTGTCTGTGCACACTAGAGATCTGAGCTGATTTTACGAACTCCCAGGTGGGGCCCCTGTTCTTCCTTCCCTCACAACAATTTCAAGTCTTGTGATGAATTCAAGATCTCCAAGACAATTTTTTTTTCTCAAGTCAATTTAGAATCCAGCTCAAGAGAGGCATTGGATAGAAGAAGCTTTTACTTGCCTCAAGCATGTCCTGACAGCGTTGTAAGAAAGCCTCTACAGGTGCAAAGATGACTTTGCTGTTCCAATCAGAGATATGCCTGGCATCTTCTTCTTCTTTTTGTTCTTCTTCTTGTACTGTTCCATCCCGGTGTTTTCCAGTAGTTACTACTTCTGCAGCATTTAAACTCGCAGGAGCTGTAGCATGATTCAAGCTGCCAGCATTGGTGCGGCCTGGGAGCACAAGACTTGGACTAGTGTGACTGATAGGTCCAGCAGCTGGACTACTACTACTACTTGGACTAGTGTTGCGAGGAGGATTTTGTGGACTGTTTGGAGTTATATGATCACTACTACTTATATTAAGCTGAATTGCTGTTGTTGTTGATGCACGACCAGCAACCTCTACCATTGTTGAATACACTCGCTTCCAAGCTTCATTGGCATGAATACTCTCCTTCAATGCAACACGGCAGCACTCCTCATCCCCATCAAATACCTCTTTCAGCGGAATTCCAGCAGAACAACGCTTTATGATTTCATTACTCACCTGCAGACATAAAAAAAAGACAACAAAAACACCCACCCAGTGATACATATATACATATACATACATATATTCCAGTGACGACACAACTTTTTCCATCAGTTGATCATCATTGGTAGAGTGTAGCAGTCTGGAGGCCAAGTATATGTATACATATATATTCCAATTTAGAGCCTAGAGCAAATTGGGTCATCTCAAAAAACATGATGCGGAGCCCTGCGATTTCTTTCACCTCTAGTAGCTCTTGAAGAGAAACGCGAATTCTTCATTGAGTGGATATTAAGGACTAGTCTACTCTTTGTGTTTTAAGAATGAATTTTGCTCACCAAACAAAGTAAGCTGGTGATTTTGTCTGCAGTGTTGTAGAAGGGACTTAATTTCCAAATCATGCGAATGCATCGAAGAAGCTTTGGGTACAGCAAGGGAATGTCTCGGATCGAACAATTGGCCAGTTGCTGACATGGTTCCTCCAGTATGGTCAAGTACTTGAGATTTTCTTCAGCGATCATCGCCTCTTGCTCAATCTGCTTGGATAAATCTAAGAATTGGCCCAAGTAGGATGATCTGAATCTCTCCAGCACGGCCAACACCTTCCCTAGCTCCTGAACTCAAAATCATTAAACCAGTTGAGTAGACCCATCTAAGTAGTAACAGCAATTTGGTATATGTAAATTTAGGAAGACAATTTGATAGGAGAAAGTGAGAGAATTGGATCAACTGCAAGTGCAGACTTGAAAGAGAAAAAAAAATGAAATGGGAGAGACTTAAGTGGGGAAAAACAAACAAAAAATTGATGGAAACAAAAACCACCCAAGAAGCATTCATTCTTACCGGGTGCTTGATTTGTTCATGTATACCACTAATATTGCGGCTTCGCCTGCGCCAAAAATCAATTTCAGTCAAAGGTCCCATTTCCTCATCTTCTCCAGATGCTGCTTCTTCATGGTTTCTGACAACCTGAGAAAATTTTGAATCCAGGTCAGGACTCTTGTCTGAGAGAAGACAATTTACTGCACAAGAATGAATTCTGTTTTAGCAACTTCAGTCCACAAGAGAGTAAGGAAAATTATAGTGAGCTCCAGATGCTGCAACAAAATTTACCGTCTTGAACAACTCCTTTGAATATGAAAAAGGAAGTAGTAGAATTGTTCACTTGAGACTCAAATTTTGTGCTGTAGTAGTAGTAGTACCTAGTGTACCTACCTCTCTGATTTGACGTGTCCAGCGAATGATAATCTGCTCTAGTCGTTGAGTAAGTTCCTTATTTGCAGCCTGCTCTTTTACGGTTCCCACAAGCTCCAGTGGTGGAATGTAAAGCAAAGTTTGTCCTTTCGCCTTGTATATGGACTCGGTCAAGGTTGAGATGAATTTGTCCAAGTCCTCCTTAAAATCCTTTGTAACAGTGACTTGCGCATTCTCACTTTTCATTATGAATGGAAGATACACCACCTGCTTCAATGGGAATCAATCTAGGCTCTGAAGGAAGATGCCCATGATACCCATGGTGTGAAAGTGATAAAAAAGACTTATCACACACGGGATTTAAACAAGAATTGAGAGAAAAGACCCATAATTATAGTCATGTTGCAAATTTGAGACAAAAACCAAAGACACCCATAAGAAAGAAACTTGCATAAAAAGATGAGATGAAAAACACAATGACAAATTGTTCTAAGGGCCACACAAATTTGAATATCCCACTTTTGAGGGTGGGTTGATCAACAGGGTATGATCATGGCTGCAGATACTACTGTACTTTATGCTTTTGGTCCATTGAGATGATGGATTCTTCTTATGGGGGCAAATCTCTAGCTGTCAAGAATCATAAGTGAAACTTAAGATTTGAAGAAATTTGTGACACATACATCTACAACAGTAAAAAACTGAAAGGAGGTTGATTATTGATACTTGATACCAGTCTTCAAACCTTCTTGCAGGGTTTTGTTTTTTGACCTCGTTCTTGGGTAGGTAGGTGTCGGGTATAAAAGTTTTGAAGAAATTAAGAATGATAGTTTTACTTGTAATACTCGCAGCATGTTCTCACTTGGGCTGCCCCTAAGAAGTTCACATTGAACCAGCTTATCAATGTTTTCGGCGGTAACTGGTTCATCTGGATTCCGCAACAGAATTAGCATCTGCATCATCATCAGGCTCTCATGAAGGAAAGGGAAGAAGATTTTTTTCTCAAGTGTTCAGACAAAGATGTCAAAAAACCACTGTTAAATTGTTGTTGATGCTGTGAAAATAAGTAAATTATGTATTGCTAAAATCCCGCAAAGGGGTTGTTGGGAAATGGGTTGGTGGAGTTACAACAAGAACATGGGAAATGAATATTGAGGTTTTGAAGAAGAAATGATGGAAGGGAAGGGGAGTTGTTCATATCTTAGTACCTCATCCCATTTCTGTGGGAATGTTGTGGAGCATTGCAACATAGCATTGTCATCTCTGTAAGCAAAAAGTCTTCCATTGGTGGTGCTCTTAAGAAAGCCGGAAGCGATTTGTACATGTGCCAAACTCCATGCCCAATCACCTCTGATCAGTTTCATGCGGTTCTGCACCCACACAATCTCCCCACTTTTGGCCTCTTCTTCAAGTGAGTGTATCCTTTGTGTTGTGTTCCTTCGATCCACGACTGATAAATCCTCTGCACCACCACCACCACCACCACCATTTACAGCAGGAGGAGGAGGAGGAGGAGCAATGTCCAGAGCACCAGGCACTGTAGTAGCTGCTACTGCTGCTGCTGCTGCTGCTGCTGTGGCCATGATCAGACTTGCTTGCTTGCTTGCTGATCTCTCAGACAAGGTTTAGAAACATAGCTGTTGCTCCTTCTTCTTGCCTGCCTGCACTTTAATAACCAATCCTGTCTCCTGTATAACTACTTTTCTATCAACCCAAAGAGGCAGATTGTGGGTTAGTACTTAGTACCCAAAGCAGAGATTCAATTTCATGAAATTATTCTTCCCCAAACCTTCTTCCAAAGAAGGTGGTGTGCCTTTTCAAAGATTTGATTCCTTCTTCCCCATGTACATACATATATGCTTCTTTTTTTTTCTTTGGGGGATCTCCTTGTAGCTTGAATGTTATGAGAGAAATTTGCAATGCAAAATAAATTTTGCTGGTCCTGATGTGCATGAATGTTGTGGGGTTTGTATTGCAGGAGGAAAATTGCCACACACACTCTCACATATTCCAGCCATAACTGTCGTCCTGTTCCGTGCATAACTGTCGTCCTGTCCCATCCGTAACCGTCGTCCTGCTCTCCATAACCTGCAAACTATATAACTTAGGTGGGGGTGGGTGGCCAGGTTGGAGATCCGTGTTGGACGGGTATTTGATTTCGTTAATATCCACCAGTTCCGTATCTCAACAGCATGTTTGCAGAATCAGAGAACCGGCGGTTCTGTGTGTCTGGAGTGGGAACAAGATCGGAATGAAAAGAACTTGCTCGTATTTCATTCCGTTTATAATCGCAAGTTCTGCATTCGATTCCATCCATAATCACAAGTTCCGCTCTTAAAAAATGTTTCAGAATCAGAGAACCATCAGTTCCGGCTTTCTGGAAGGGGAAAAAGTTCAAGGAATCTAAAGAACCGCCGGTTCTGGTTATTTCAACCCCCCCCCTGGAAGAAGAACTGGGTTGGCACCAGTGTTGGGTGCATATCCACTTCAGAGGGTTAGAAGCACAAGTTCTGGTTTGGGTTATTGTAAACTGAACTAGAACTGGGTTTGAAATTGGAACCAGGGTTTCACATTTTTTTCAAAGAATAGAACTGAACCGGATCAAAAAATGTGAGTTCCACCTCTTATTTATTTTCATGATTGGTCCCCAGTTTTTTTATGATTTCATCCCCTGACTCTTTGGACTTTACTACGAATAACCAATAATAGGGATGAAACTGGGTCAAGGGAAAGGATGAGATTGGGTATGTATGGGACTAGGGAGGACTCTATGAATAACTTTAATAATAGAGTTGTCCGTAAAGTCAGGCGACTAGGGGGCGAGAACTGCCAGTTTCGGCATAATATTCCCAGACAATTTTACAAAAGGAAATAGCTGGGACCCAAACTAGTTTTTCCACCAATTATGGAAAAACTGAGTTTCATCCTGTCTTTTGTTTTTCGTGAGTGCGCCACCACTGCTGCTACATATATTTTCACTGCTCCTATCTGTACAACTACTATAATTACTCCCGAACCTTGTGCATTAAAAGCTGAGTTTCAGCATTTCATACCCAGATTTAATAAAATTTCATTTACTTTGTGGATACCCCTAAAATAGGGGATTGGGGGCAGAGATAGGGGTTGAAACAGAGGGTTACTTTTGTCAATTGAAGAGACCTTTAACCATGTGCATGGACACCAATCCCCATTCAGGGAATTCTAGTGTAAGCTTGTGCTGTTTGTCTGAACTCGTTACTCACTCATTTCTCCTTTCAAAATCAGTTTTTAAAAATTCAGTTGAATTTTCATTGAAAAAATTACTCAAAATTCAATATCTCCCTCACAATAGGTCTAAAAAGGTATGAAATAACCTCCAATAAATCCTATACACATTGAAGGCTTTTCAACAATATGAAGAGCATGCCCAAGTTATCCTCAATTTTTGAGTTTTCTTTTTTAAAATTGAATTTTTAATGACAATATTTTTCAATATGTGATAACCCTTGCACTGCAGATCTAAACATTATGAAACCACCTTGGTGCACGAGTCTCTCCTTATCAGGAGCTTTCTAACGGTACCAAGTGCATGGTGGGGTGCACAAAGGGGGGGAGGATCATGGTTTGGGAGATCTCAACATGACAAACAAAACAAACAAACAATCTACCTTGATTTGGTCTCAAGATGGTTGTATTAGGATGTGTAGAAGCAAAGACAAAACAACCTTTTGGAGTTGAAAGTTCAAACCATGGTTCCAATGTTGGTGCTAGTTCACAACCAAGGTAGCTTAATTTTAGTTCCAGGGATGGAGGCAAACAAGCTTAATGAGCAAGTCGACAAAACTGAAAGAAAGATTCCACTATTAACTATTCTTTTTGGACTTGCCTTACGAAGGCAAGGATATTGTGTTTAGCTTCATTATAGCATATATGTAGTAGCTGAAGGGATTTTGGCCCCTAGTTAATAATAACAATAATAGTAGGTCTATTTTTATACGAGGATTTTTGAAAGATGGTATTTTTGGCTTGTGTTGAAGCTTGAGATTAGTTATCATAGAGTTATAATAATATCTTGAAGGATCTTGGTTTCTTTTAGAGGATTCTTTTGACAATTATATTTTTGGATGGGGAGAGGTATTTGAGTAAAGGACACACACCCAACCAACCACTACTTGGGGAAATTGTTCAACTTTCTAAACTCTAACACAAAACAAAATAAAATGCATGTTTCACACTTACCCGAAAACAATGGAATAGTTTGGGCATCCAAGTGTTTGTAAGTCTAAATAGAGTGACCATGTTCTACACCCCGTGAGAAGAACCCTAGCCCCCTTATCACAAAGAGATTGATCCTTCTATTTTTATATCACAACAACATATTATGGGTTTTTTGACTGGTCAAAAGAATGTCTATTATTCTTTTTGACTACAATTGTAACTACTTGGTCACAAAAACCATTATGTAATTACAAAGGTCATGCCACCATTGAGATGTCATGGTTTTGTGATTATAGTTAGTATATTGACTAATGGGCTTTTTTTTATACATATATTATTATTCTTGAAGTTATATTAATATATTTTAAATAAATGAAAAATAATTAATTAAAATAACCCTAACTTTTGTGATTAGAATAATGACTTTTAGTTTCACAACATGATGATGTGGCATTCCATGTGATAATGAAATATTTGATTATTAGTCAATATGATTACTCATACATTTTTTTGGATAAAATGAAGCATTTATTGGTCAGTCATTGTGTTAGAAATGATGTCCAATCCGTCAATGTAACTCTTTGCATTAAGATGCAAGTCTAGAAACTTTACCTTTGCTACAAAAAAATTTGTCCTTTGAATCAAACACAAAAGTGACTATTGTTTTTTTTCAACTACATTTATAACTATTTAGTCGTAATGATCACTAAGTAGTGGCAAAAGACATCAACAAGCCATGTGGCATCATGGTTTTGCAATTGTAGTCAATATGACAACTTTTTGGTTTTTTTGGTAAATTATCATTTTTTTTTCAATTTTTGTTCATTAGTTAGTTAATTGTAAGAACCATCAACCTTTTTGATTAATAACAACTCAATCTCCCATGATGATGACATGACATGTTATATGCCAACAAGATGATGTGACTATTTGTCAACATCATGCTTCATGTCATTGATTTAATGAATTAATTTCATTTATTAGCTAGTTGAAAATATTGTTGTCATTTGTGATTAATAACGATTTGATCTTTTGCTTGATGATGGCATGCCGTGTCATTTGGCAACAAGGTGTCACAAATTTTCATAGCAATCCATGACTTTTTGTAACACCATAATTTTTTGTGTGCCATGAAGTTTTGGAAGCCATGAATTCATATGCATGTGTATGTGTACTAAACAATTTATTTTAAACTTGTAATTATGATTACAATATTAATAGTTGTTTGGAAAAATGTGACACATAACTCCGTGACTTTTTAACTATTTCACACATTACCTTATGTTAACATACCTATTAAATTAACCTATGTATATAGGTTATTTAGTAAAAACATACTTTGTAATATAGGTTACATTATAAATTATTTAACTAAACATAAGAAATTTACTACATTTAGTATGTTTCAATATATTTAAAATAGGTTACCTTATTAATAGGTTAACCTAAGTAGGTTCACTTAAATTCCTAGCTTTAGGTTTTTTGCCAAGTTAACCTAGGTAACTTCATTATAAGATATTTTTATCAAGTTTGTAACCATCTCAAGTTTGTGTAATTAGATGCACTTGCGATGTGACATGATTATCCTAGGTTAACTTTTTTTTAGTCTAAGAATGCTTAGAAGTTAACCTAGGTTAGGTTAATAAGAAGTATAGGTTGATAAATTAGTTCATCTTAAGTCAACCTAGGGATTGGTCTAAATTTAGGTTAAGTTGGTAGGAAGTAGACAGGTTAACCTAGGTCAACCTATGGTGGCCAAGGTTAATTCAAAGCTAAATTTTTTTAACTTTATAAGTTTGTATTAAATATGATTAATATAAAAAATGTAATATTGCAATGGATGAGGATTTGAACCCCAAAGTGAAGGTGAGGGGTTCAAGTTTTCATTTTTGCAACCTATGATAGCTAGCCATTTAGCTTAGTTTAGGTAGCCTAATTTAGACTTCTTGGGCTAAGAGTCTGATATTTGTTTTTAATCTAGGCCACCTAGCCTAGGTTAAATTGTTTAGGTTATTTAACATAGGTAGTTAATTTAGTTAAGTTAATATAGGTTAACTTTTGGCTACACTAGTTCCATGGGCTAAGCTAGGTTGACTTTTGGTCATGTGTAATGACTCATAATTTGTTTATAGATTTTTGACACATGTCATCCACTTGTCAAGGCATCTTATATAACAATTAGTTGACTAAAACAACTAAGTTGAGATGGCATGCATTTTACACGTCAAATCAAGATTAATGATGACATGAAATTTTATTATTAGAAGAAAATTTAAAAAAAATAATCGTTAAAATGATTGGGCTTTTCAATTGAACGTCCTTTGCGACTAAATGGGTGAAACAACACGGGTTTAACAATTCATTAATCATTAGTTGCATATGTCTTTCCTTACTAATATGTAATTGTAAAGGCTAATTACAAAACCCAAAATGTGTTGTTGTGTATGTTCCCATAAAATTAAATTAAATAAAAAAAATTGTTTTACATATGTGGAGGTTCCCATATTTATGGGTTCCCTTGAGGGTCTGAGAACATACCCTTGGGTGGCCTTCCCTTAAAGGAAGAGATCCTCTTATTTCTATACATTCCCATGTTCTCATAGAAGAAAAAGAAAGAGAAGTTGTTTACGGATGTGGAGGTTTCCAAATTATGGGTTCGCCTGAGATTTGGGAATATACTTTTGGGTGGCCTTCTTTCAAGGGGAAGAGATCCTCCTACTTTTATATGTTATCGTGTTCCCATCAAAGTAAAAAAAAAAAAAAGGCTATTTTATGTTTGTTGAAAATTTCCTATATTCATGGGTTCTCTTGAGGTTTAGGAACACCATTAGGTGGTGTTTCCTCAACAGAACCCATTCGTACAAGAACCTCCCTTACAACATTGATTTGTTCTAGGCCAAACTTAATGGGGTCAACATAATTGGCTTAAGAGGCAACCCAAATCAACAAAGTGAAAATTTTGATAAATTCCACTAAAATCATGAGAAACCATGGAAACATATGATGTGGTTAGATAATTGGACTGCAAAAATTTGAGAAAATAGACAAAACACAAAATTGATTCTAAGTTCAAATCAAAATTTAATGGCACAATCTTTCACCCAAGTGATTTTTTTTGTGGGAAATTTTAGCCATTTTGCAAAATTTGTTAGGGCCTAGCAATATGGTCCAAATGATTTTTGGAAAAAATTCCATAAAAATCTTCACATTTCTAGTTGCAGATCTATGAAATTGCCATTTTTAAAAAAATATTTGGGCAAGTTTTTAGGTTGCTTCTAAAAAATAGCCACATTTAGATAATAAGTTCTAGTAGGTCGCCATTATAGTAGGATTTAATTTTTTTTTCCTACTTTTCTATTTGCCTTGTAGTCACATTTAACTAAATCTTCTTATGCCTTATAGCCACTTTGGGTGCAACATGAGAAAATTGACCCAAAAAAAAATCCTTGCAAAGTTTCTTGCCCCTAGACCCAGCAAAGGAATGAAAATGAAAAAAAACAAAGAAAAATTTGGCTTGAGGATGGACTACACACAAAGAGCCCCTCCCAGTTTTATTCTTCGGGTAGACAAGGGGGCAATCCATTAGATTCCCCAAGATTAGCGCCTAGGTCAGCCCCAAGGTCAGCCCCTAAATGCCGAAGTGGACTTGCAACTTGTCTCATTTCATGTGTGTGGTATTATGAACCTTATATCTTATTTACAATTATAAACAAACAAGTTAGGCACCAATGAACTTGGTATGAGTCCAAACACCAAATATTTGTTGGGTCTTCGAATAGGTATATAGGTATACAAATATTTGTTGGGTCTTTGAATGGGTATATAAATATATATAAGTACCTTTTCGGTCTTTGAACGAGTATATAGCAATGTTAGACTGGTATTGGATTTTTAACATACCCATATGATATGGGTATTTGATTATTTTTGAAATTTATATATGGGCATTAAGGCAAAAATATGAAAACTCATACCTTGTGGTATCAATATGTACAAAGTTTACAATTTTCACATAATGGTATGAGTATCATGGTATTGAAATGTGTGATACCAAAAGGGTACATAATATCAATATGAATATGTTGATTTGATGTGTGATGCTACAAAGAAGTGCAACTTTTTGCATAAATTGAAAGAAAAAAATCTTTGATGAACCTTTAAAAAAAACCCAACAAAACACTGGTCACAAAAAAATTGATTTGTAAATGTTTCAAAATCATCACAAATGTGTCATTGATCAAAGGTTAAGGTTGCCAAGTTGGAAAAAATTAATTTTATTAATATTATAAAAGGCATAAAATTAATAAAATTCATCCACACATGTAGATCATAGATTGAAAAAAAAAATCATCTCTTGATAAGTCATATACAATAACTAGCAAAAAATATTATGACAACTTTGATTTGAAGAGGTCTTATATTTGTCACTAATGCATCATTGATCAGAAGCAGCTACTGCCAACATTGAAGAGCCGCCTTCAACTATAATGTAACATCTTCTCACCATGCTAAAGAACAATATAACTTACAATTTGCAACTCACACCTTATACCCTAAAAAAGTTGACATTCATACCATGGCATCAAAGTTCATAAATAGTTGTTTATGAATATAGGTCAAGGTACTTAAAATGTTGTTACCAGTCAGATATGATATGAATCGAAATATCCAATTTTCACGTACCATGGCCATATGGTTTCAATTGTAGTACAATGAACAAACCATATTCAATTGGTCGGGTATTTTCATATTGATACCTGGGTTGATATCCAAATGCAACATATACACCAATCCAACATTGATATATAGGTATATAGTAGTTAGAACTCACATTATTAAAGACCTAGGACCTACCTCCTATTTGTCGCTTTCCATTTTAGTATACATGCCCTTGCTTTCACACTTGCCTTAATCCCATTGTCAATAACCACCACCACCTCCAATGTCGCAAATAATTCACAAGGATATTTGACCAAAAAAAATTGAATTCAATACCCTTTTCATACCTGGAGTGATGGGCTTAAAGTTTAGGGCGTAGGAAACAAAAATTGAAATATTTTTGAAAGTTTGCAAACTTGAGATGGTTGGAGTTTGTAATTTGTAACATTTTCTTTGAGTGTGTTATGTGCTCAATGATTAGTGGTGATGATTGTCATTTATCACATTAATGGAGTAAATTTTTAGATTCAATGGTGTTGGTGGCGAAAGGAAATTGTTGGAGGTTATGGAAATGGTAAATAAATTTACAATTAAAGAAGGTAAATCATTTGAAAACCTTTTGCATTCAAGGTTGGTGTAAGTTTGTTCATGTTTTTGTTGTGTCAATTTGTGCACATTGCTATCTTCTATCAGGCATTTCAATGTTGGTTCATGATTTACCATTTCAAATTTTTAATCAACTTGCCAAAAGCTTATACTTTCAATTGTTGTTATGTCTATTGATTAGGGTTCTCGAAGTTTTTGCCAAAAGCTTTTATTTTCTTGGTTTTTTATCTATTGGTCATGATTGTTGACATCTTCACCAAAATCTCCTGCATTCAAGGTCATTGAAATTTCCAAGGTGTTCATTGTTCAATCAACTAAAACTTAAGATTGTCAAAAGTTTTTATTTTCTTGTAGTTCTATTTATTGGTCACAGTTGCTGAAAGTTTCATTAAAAGCTTTTCCATTCAAAGTTATTGGAATTTCCAAGGTACTTAGTTGGCTAAAATTATCAAAAAAATTGCCCAATTGTGTAATTCATGCACATTATGCAACATGTTCATTCCTTCATTTGTTGGCAATAGTTTCATTGACTACATAATTTGTTGTTTCAAGTTTGCCAAAAGTGTTTCCATTGTTGTTTGTTCACTTCAACTTTTCCCTCATAAATTGTATTAGTAAGTTTCATGGATTTTCTAAAAAGTTTGGTTGATTTGCAAGGTTTTAATTTTGATGTGCATGAATTTAGTTCCCCACAAGTGATTACAAAATCTAGTAATAGTATCGGTGTTGAAGGTGAAGAACATGTAACTAAATAGTAGTGGGTTCTTGAAGTGCAACAAACAAATATGAAAAAACAAGTCGTTACATGGAAGCCTCATTACCACAACTCTTCCAGATGGGCCTTTTATTAGGTGAACAACAACAAGCCTATTAATCTTATTCAAAACCAAATAATACGATGTATTATTTGTCACATTGAAACTATTGGTCTTGAAATTCTAGCTTTGTGTATTAAATGTCATAAGCAACTCATTGCTTACCACAAGTGTAATGCCATAATTGCCATGAAAAAACATGCGGATATAGAACATGGTGCCTTGCTGAAAAGGTATGTGGAAAAGGTAACATTTGTTTTAGGCCTTCACTTGAACATGAATCAACCACTAAACGTTTTCATGTTACCCAATTGCAATTTTTGGATTTTTCTTTTTACAAATGAGTTTACAAAAGACCATGAAACCCAAATTGTTTTCTTGGAAAATGTAATTAGTTGTATGTGATAAATGATTTTTTGCCAATGAAAACAATTGAATCCATTTGGTTGCACCGAATGGTTTATAGGTTATGCCCAAAGGTAGTCTTCTTGGGTGAAAACACATTACAATCACACCCATTTGGACACTTTTGGGTCTAGTATTCTAATACACATGATTTAATTGTTCCAAAAGTATGGTACATTTAATTTTGGGTATCAATGTTGGTTTTTGGGCCTTACAATTATTATTTTTACAAAACTAATGTTATGTAATTTTTAAAAATAAATAATAAATCTCATTATCTATATCGAAAGATTCATGGGTATATTCATAATATACATTGATATAATAAGACCATTGTTTCATCTTGATTGCATTAATTTTAAGGCTTCATAAGTCATTAAAATAAATAATTTTAATTAAATGTAAAATATGGCCCATCTAACCATGATTGTCATCTTCCAATTTGAATGTGATTACTTGTCAAAATTTTAATTTACCACACATTTATCACATCTTTGTTGAAAAAACTCATTTTTTGAGATGAAAATTTTCAAATTAATCACATGGTATCCAAATATGGTTCAAACTATGTGAAATGACATGATTCAATTTACCTTCAACTTTCATAAAGATTAAAAATCATTTAGATTTTTTTTGGAGTATATTTGTGTTTTTTAGTACATAGGTACAATACATTTGTTTTCACAAATATACTCCAATCTCCCACTTTATAAAATGAAATGAAATAGTTTTTTTTTTTAATATCTTGCCTAGGTTATATTTTAACATAATATGCAAAAATGTTGTGAAAAACTTTCAAAAGTTTGAGGTGGGATACATTTGAACATGCACATCTCTGGAAAGTAGTACAATGTGACACCCCAAAAGGGGTCATGTAGTGTGCTTTCACCCTCTCATCAAAGAAAGTGTTTGTGGAGGATCATGTTCTACTTATTTTAATGTAGAACACTTTGGTGACATATGTACAACCTACATTGGTTACATATCTTTTTGCCACATGTACTTTTAGCCTGTGGATGTCTATAAAGGTGCATGATGTTTTTGAATTGTCGATTTCTTGTCCAACAACTAAGAACCTAAGCATGTGATAGTTGGTTTGTTTGAGGTTATTGTTGAAATTAATGGGGTAGCCATGGCCGTTAAACTATGGGCATTCCTTAACAAGTTTTTTCTCACAAAAAAAGAAATTGCATATGTTAAATACAAAGGCTCCAACTTAAAATGTTGTGCAATTGTTTTGAATTCAATAGTTTCATGTAAAAGTTTGGGCATGTTGGAGCCTTTTCATGGTTTTTATTTTGGGCATGTTTTACCAAGGTCTACTAGTATGCCACTACAAAAGAAAAAGTTTGTCATGGACTAACTTGGGCATCTATAAAAGGTGTGCAAACTCACATTCAAAAATGCATTATTTGGTTCAAAAAGTTGAGCAAGGAGAGGCAAGTTTGCATAAAGGTTGGAGCAAGGATGCATAGAGGTTGGATTGAAGCCTAGGGAATTAAACACACTTGTGACAACAAGGTATGTGATTTGTTTTTCCCCTTTTTCTGTTTCTAATTTTGATTTTTCTTAAAGATTTCCCTTTTGCAAATCTTGCTCTTGTGTTTTATAAATTTAGTTTTTTTTAGCAATTTTTTTTTTGGCTTTCAAAATTTGGTACTTTTAAAAAGAAATTTTACCTTGGATGTGCATGAATTTTTTATTTTCAAAGCTACAGGTTTACAAACCAAATTCTATTATTCTAGGATGCAATGACGTTTTGAACAATTATTGTTTTATATTATAGTTGTTAAAGTGTGGCATTGCAACACACATACCTTCCTTAAAAACCTAAGTAGTTTACGAATCATTGGTGAAGATTTTGCCACCTATAGTTACTGGATGTGTTATGAATCAAAATTTGGGGCATTGGTTCCTTGGAGATGCCCTACATTCAACATTTCTACATACCATGCTCTTTGTGAAAAACTTGTTATTGTGCTTATCCTAATAGCTTGGCAAATCTAGAGGCTTCCATTTTTTTTATCAAGAGCTGGAGAATTTATGTGTCACATGAAGTGCCAAGTTTTGGAAGTCTTGAACCCTTTCTTTTCTTTTTACACACATTTGAAAAAAAAATCACAATATGCTAGCATTAAATGGTGGATCCCAAATACAAATTTGTGCACATAGTCATGATTTATGTGGGTTGTAATAATGTTGTAGCTCTAGTTGTTGAATATGACCAAAAATTGTTGTTGCCTTTGCTTATTGAGGTCTATAAGTTGTCAATGGTAGTTATTGCTAAAGAACTTGATGCATTTGGTTTATGGACTGGAAGTGAAGATTTTTTTTTGCACCATAGACATAATTGGAGATACTTTGAAAGACCTCGTTGGTAGAGAGTTGTACATTTGTTGTTAATATCCTATTGATGGAAATAGTTGCAATTGCACATTGAGATGGTGGCACACATAAGAGCACATGTCTCCAACAATTGCTACTTTGGTGAGACTAATTTTGGGCATCTCAACTTCCCAAATCGAAATAAAAAAGGTTTTCTCCATTCTTGGAATGTTTATTACAATTCGTAGATGTTGGCTTCAAACAAAAAACCTTGACAAGTTAATTTTTGTTAACAAAAATTGGCCACATGATCCATGTGTTAGGTGCCCTAAGTTTTTTGACTTTACATTTGTATGTGAAGTAGAGTTAGATTTGATTGAGGAATTGGATGTTGAATTTACAAATGAGTTACAATGTGAAAAAATTTCGAAGGCTTAAAATGGTTGGAAGACGTGGTAGTGTGATTTGGTTCAACAAGTTGAATTTTCTTTCTAGTTTTATAGATGTCTCAAGTTTACAACTCATGGTTATGACATGGAGTTGAAGATGGGATGCTAGTTTTGGTGATTGCATGGATGAATATCATGGATAGTCATCATGTAATAAAATCTAAAAGCCAAGACTCTTACTGTGTTGATCAAAATGATAGATGTAATTATATGATGGGCCTTAGAAAAATGAAGATAATGAAATAGGCTCTATGTTAATATTTCCAAGGTAGAAAATTCATTTATGCAATGATTCTAAGTTGGCTAGCAATTCCAATGTGATCTTTATTTGTGTGATGTGTAATTTATGTGTCATCGGTGGGCTTAATTTAGTTTTATGAATATTTTTCTTTTTGTCAAATAGAGTCTTAGTATTTAATGTTTATTATGTAATTTGTTATTAGTGTTTTTTCTCTTTTATCGGGCTTCAATTTGGTTTGTTGTTGTCTTTTGTTCATCCTATGTTGCGTCTCAGTGTTTTGCTCCTTGTTCTTGCCCATCCTTTGTCCATCTATCATGTATTTGCATTCATTTTTTGTGTCTTCATATTTGGGTTTTTTCATTAAATTTTTGACTTTTACTTGTGTTTTGGGTTTTTGTTTGTTGCATTGGGTCTTGGGTTTTTGTGTGTTACATTAGCTTTTTATTGCTTGCATCATGTCTCAAGTTTCTAGTTTTTATGTAGTGCATTGGGTTTGCAACAATCTTTAGCCATCTATATATTTTTTCTTTGTGTCTTGTTCTTATATTGTTAGTTGTTTAAAGGATGTGAGCATGGGAATAGAATGTAGAGAATTTGCAACATGTTGTGTGAAGTTTTGGTCCAATTGTTTTCTTGTTACTTCTTGCTCCTCTATTGTTTGAGTGATGTGAGTATGGGTGATGAAAATTGAAACTTGAAATATGTGAAAGAAAAGTTTTAACTTTGCTCACTAGAAGTCAATATTGAGAAAATGCCTTATAATATAGATTCAGTATACTATTAATTTTAATTATATTCTTATTATTATTTTTGGATATTCAAGTTGCACCGCTTTTAAATGTTTGAATATTTTTGTTGCTAGGTAGATTTAAAGGTTTCCTTTTTGTTTTTAGGAATCATTGTTCTTTTCAACTGGAATATTTCATCTAACTGGATATTTATCAAAAGCACCTTAAGGAATCTCTAAGTTACCTGCCAACTAAAACGTGGGAATATTTTATCTAACAATTAGGGAATATTATTCCTTTTTTTGTTTTTGCCTTGCCCCCTCTCATATGTGTGAACGAAGTTTGGCAAAAGAAAGAAAGAAAAGGTAAAAGGCTGATGGGCAGTGCAAACAAAGCAAGAGGAGAGGAGAGGGGAGTGAGATCTCTCAAGAGACTGCAAACAAACTTCCTTCAAAACCAATTAATTACAATATGTAAAAAAGAGAGAGAGAGAGAGAGAGAGAGAGAGAGAGAGACAGAAATAATAAATGGCGAGCTAATTTTAGTGAAAATTGGCGAAAGAAACAAGAGGGGGTGGTGTGTCACACTGTGGGCCTTACCCTTAAAAATCCCCTCAAGCTACTATCTACTTATATAAAAGAATCGGTGTCCACACATGCTTGATTCGATAATTCGTGATTGGGTGGAGCCCCCCCTCCCTCCCCTGAGAGCTGTGAGTGGAAGTATGTGGGCCTTACATCCCAGTCACGAGCACGAGCAGCTCACTAAATTAATAGTGTCTTTGCCGATCTTTAGTGGGAGGACTCATTTGTCAACTCATGCACTGCACTAATAATAAGCACAATAAGAACCAGTGTCCCTTTGCACACACGAGGGGGTGGGTGGAAGAGAATAATACGCCGGCGTCCACAAATACTCAGTTAGACTTTGCATTTTAAGACCTCGCAAACTTTTTGAGCTCTATCTCTCCATCGTCGCTCTTCTACATTTTCCAGTTCAGGTTTTTTCACATAGTTTTTGCGCTTGTGTGTTTGTGTTTGTGATTGTGTTTGTGTTTGTGTTGTGTTTGTGTGTGATTTGTCCACCGATCGAGCATATTGGCAACATTTGTTTGGTCCGGGAATTTGATCCTGTGTTTGTGTGTGTAGTCTGAACTCATGGCGAAGTATCATCAGCTGAATTCGTTGGCGTTTGTAGCTGCTGCTGCTGTCGCTGCAGTGGGGATGCTGTTGTTGTTGGCGTCAACAACAGTGACAGTCGTGATGGCGGCAGACGCCGATCCCATTGACGATTTCTGTGTTGCGGATTTGACGAGCCCGATCATTCTCAACGGCTTGGTGTGTGTGAACCCGGCTACAGTAAACGGAAGCACCTTTGCTTTCACGGGTTTTGAGAATGCAGGCAACACGAATAATGGTCTGGGCTCTGCGGTCACACCGGGCTTTGCAGGCGTCAACTACCCGGCGCTCAACACACAGGGACTGGCGTTGGCACGTCTGGACTATGCACCGGGCGGTCTAGTTCCTCCTCACACACACCCAAGAGCCACCGAGGTTTTGTATCTGGTTAAGGGTCAACTCCTTGTGGGATTTGTTGACACCAATGACAAGTTCTACCCCGCCTATTTGAAAACGGGCGATGTGTATGTCTTCCCCAGAGGTCTTGTGCATTTCCAGTTCAATTTTGGTAAAACTCCCGCCTTCGCCATTGCTGTTTTGAACTCACAAAACCCCGGCGTGCAGCTCATTGCTCCTGCCCTTTTTGGAGCCACACCCCCCATCGAAGACGCGGTACTGGCCAAGGCTTTCGGCATCCCGGCGTCCGAGGTCGAGATTATTAAGAAGGGCTTCGGAGCCTAAGCTGTGCGGTTCTGCTACTCCTGCGATTACATTCAATTCTCTCGGCGTACTATGAATATTGGACACTAGTGCTGCAGGTGATGTGGGTATAGATTAACAACCATAGAATAAACTCTAAACCCACATCACCTGCACTATAGAGAATAACCATTGTCTAGAGATTTGAACTTTGCTGTGGAAAGATCAAGTTCCTGAGATCTATTCAAGTGCTTCTGTGATGATCAGGCCGGACTTGATTTGGGAAAACAATTAGTATCGGACGTGGGTCTCGACTAATTAACTGTAGCTGGAATTAGTTCCTGACTCCTGTGCTTTTTGCTACAGTTGTTTTTGCATTTGAATTTTGGCAAAATGTCCTGGCATGATCTTTGTGTTGTCGTGTGTGAACGAGTGCGTCTCCCCCACTAGTTGCTAGTGTGTCTAGTGTAATTTCCCTTGCAGACCCGTTCCAGAAATTGGGTGTGGAATATTAAGATGTCTGAGTAGCAGCAGCACCAGCAGCAGCTACAAGCAAGCTGCTGCAGACTCCCAATAATTAACACCCACTAGTTTTTTCTACATTGTTTTCTGAATGTAAAACTTGTGAAGTTATCATCAGCTTGAATCACAGGCTCTCATGAATTGCTGCTGATCTCCATGACCAGCAGCCTCAATTGCTGCAATGCATAATTCAATACTTTGAATGTGGTTTTAGCTGGTGTGAATTTGTTGCTTTGATTCTCACAAAAGAACCAGCAGTTCAATTCCAGTGACAAGAACTTTCGAAGAACTGGTATATATGGGTGGTTTTCATGTACCTGTACATGAAAACGTATGTACCTGGATAAATGGAGCTCTAATATGTCACCTTCTTTTGATGGTCCATTCTATGTTCAACTCACATTGCTTGTTTTCAGATTTGAAAATATTTTTCCATGAACTTAGGGTCATTTGTGCTCTGAGCCCTTAGTGAATCTCTGAGATGGGAAGGGCTGAGGACTATAGTGACTCTCGACAGTATAGTGTGGGTGGTAATGTGGCAGAAAGCCGGATGGCAAGATTGGCTATAGTGACTTCACCATTTTGATGTTAATCAGATTTGATATAGCGTAAGTCAAACCTCAATGTTTATATCATGTGTTGCCTGTTCATGCTCTTGGGTTCAATGTATCTATGAATGTCACTAAGTTAATTCAGGTTTTAGGTTTAGTCTTGTGTTCCTCAAATGGGTTGTGTTTGAGTGTCAGGCTATAGTGTGATGAAGGTGTCTGTTTAATGAGTCACAAATAGGGTCTTATGCATAATGCTGCACGTCTGGGTTTCCTGCTGTAATGGATTACTCGAAGTTATGGAGAGGTGTGTACAGAACAGCAGGGAAGGCACAAAAACTGTGCAACTCTCTCTTGGAGATAGAGTAGATTCATGGGAGGGGCCTTCTTTTAATGTACTTAAGTTTGAGGCTTGAGCTCTTGACCATCCCATTCTGGGCTTGCCAGATGTATCAGCATTTGTTCTCCTACTACGGCATTTAAGACCCCAATCCTCCTCTTCCACCACCCATCCTACAGCTTCCTTGTTGAGCTGCAACTGGTTGTTGTGCATTGTTGCAGATGCTTGCAAAGAAAGAATCCAATGTCTTTGGTCTCAAGTTCTACACCTAATTTTGTCAACAGGATCATGGGCAGTTGTCCAGAAACATTGCACAACACAAATGAGCTCACTCCCATTGTCATTCTCACCCGTTTGTGGAACTCTTCACGTTAGCTGAATTAGGATGCCCACATTCATAGTTTGAAAGCCATTTATAGGAAAATACTTTCTGCTTCTGTCAATCTTTAAAGCTGACAGAGTTAATGGACACCATTGTAAGGTAGACAAACAATGCTCAAATGCAGGGTTTGGACTGTACATGACAATTTCAATGCAAACAAAATGTCATTCACAATAAGTACCAGATTGGAATTGTGATGTTACATTTGTGACATGGAATTAGGGCTTAGGTGTTTTGCCCAAATAGTTGTGTTAGTCTAATTCTTTTTACAATGCCAAAAGAATTCACCACCTTTTGCCTTTCTTCATTCAATGGAGTTGTGTTGCAATGATTATTACTACATGGGGAGGTTCTAAAGGTGATGTTTTACTTATGACGATGCCAAAAATTTTGGGATGTGCTTGGGATTTTTTTGTTTCTTTGTTGACTTTTTGTGGAGTTCTAGAATTACTAATGGGTTGTTTGTGGTGCATTTGGATTTGGGGATATGGTTTGTTGCATGCAATTTTTGTGTTTGGTGGCTTATGGAGCACAAAGACAAAATATAAGGACCGATTTCAATAAACCTAAACATATTGTTCCTTTTGTGTTTTTCATGTTTATGTTTTTTTTTTTTTTTTGTTGAAAAGAATGTTCAAAACAAACTATACGGTTTATGCTTCTCTTGGATTTTTGCTCCACTAAAAAGTTTAAAACAATTTATTGAAGTTGATAATAGATGCCTAAGGCTAGATGCACATGGATGGAATGAAAGTCTTTAAGGGGTTTGAAAGTTAGTTTATAATGATTCCAATTGCTCAAATTGGGTATACTTGAGCTATTGCTATGTGGTTTTAGGTATTGGTGAAAAAGAAAGTGAAACCTATGGAAATGGGAACTTTGAGAGAAGATGGGTCCTAAGCGAAGAATTCAACATTTACATGAAGATAAACTTCCAAAATTTCTATTCTAGAAATGTTCAATAGGGGTTGTCTTCCTTTTTTACAATCTTTTTGGGAATGTTGGGATTAGGTGAATTATGGGACACTAAGGAAACTTTAATTAGTCATAGTTGATAAGATTTGCAATTGGGATGTGTTTCCAATTCTGGGTAGTTGAGAGTGTTTAGGATGTTGTGGGTTATGTTGATAGTGTATGTTGGATTAGTGTTAAAAGGGTTTGTTGCGATGGAATGATTATCAAAGATTGAGATAACTCATGAGAATAAGCTCATAGTGTTTTAGTCTCAATTGTGCCTTAGGAAATAGATCATGGGTTGTTTGAATAAAGATAGCAAGTATATTGTTATTGCATACATTATGTTCGTTATTTATCATTTTTTTCTAATGGGATTGGGCAACACATTTATGTCCTTATTTCTTTTCATTACATTCCCTCCATTCCAATTATCACTTTGCAAAGAAAAAAATGCACGTTCCCAAATGACAAGGGATTCATAGTTAGCATTTCACTTTTAAAACCTACCATTTCCCCTAAACCCTAAACCCTAATACAATTATCATTTTGCAAGGGAAGAACTTGCGATATCACTACCACAATACTTGGGCAACTTGACGAACTCATTACTGAATAATTAAATAATTTTGACTATTGAATTATGTCAGCTGGATTTTGAATTTCTGAGGATTGTTTTTGACACAAATGAAATTTCTGAGGATTTTGGCATATGAAATATTACCAATAAGACATAAACATTATCATAGATGTGCCATTGGTTTATACCTTTGATATGTACTTTTTTTTAAATAATTTTTAAATAATTTTTATAATTATTATTATTTTAAAAAAGAGAACCTTCAGTGTCAGTTTTGATTCTTAAAAAAAATTGGAGGTTATTTGGGTGCAGTTTTGAGCTTGATTTTTTTTTTTAAAAATCATGTAATTTCGATTTTGACACATGTTTTCAAATTCAAGAACCTCGGGGCTTGATTCAAAATGGTTCCACTTCCATGTGAACATTAGACTTCCCCTATGCAATGCTACATATTGTATACATAATTTTTTTTATATCAAATTAAAATGGAGGTCTAATGGAGTTCAACAACTAGTAAAAATAATAATTAACTTTAAAAATTAAGCTTACTTGCCAACTTTTCAAATAAAATAAAAATCAACTTGCTTATTAAAAAAATAATTTTTTTAAAGTGTTTTTTCTTAACCCTAATTTTGAGTTTGGATCTATCAAAAGACTAGTTCCCATGTTCAATTCTTGTGCTGGTTCCAACAAAACAAAAAGATGTGAGTTTGGGTCCAAGTCACAAAAACCTAACCCTAAATCAAATTTTGTGAGGTGGGTGGACTGGCAATAATCTACAAGAGGAATTTAGCCCAATTTGGCTACAGGTCAGTGAGAGACAGACAGACAGAGAGGTAAGTAAAAAAATTTAAGAAAGTTGCTATATATAAATTCTGGCGAATTGTTGTAATTTAATTGTCTAAATATGGCCAAAGGTTTAGGGTTTAGGGTTTAAACCCTAAACCCTACCCCCCCCCACCCCACAAACCCTTCTCTCTCTCTGGCGATCTCTCGCGATCCTTCTTGTGCACTGTTTTCTTCTCCAACGGTTTTGAGAGTGGGAGTCATGGCGTGTACGGTTTCTGCCTCCTTCGGCGTAGCCGCCATTGCCGCAGCCTCTTCTTCCACAAGGTGATTTGTTACTGCAACTACTGTTGTTGTTGTTGTTGTTTTTATTAGGGTTTTTTCTTTTGTTCTTATCGGCTGGGTCTTCTCTTTGAGCTGGTTTTGTATTTGTTTTGTGCAGTGCGAATAAGGTGGTGAGCAATGTAGTAGGTGCAGTGAAGGCGTCGTTTCTGTCCGGTCGTGCTGTTGTTGTGAAGTGGTCGCGGGCGGTGTCATCGGCAGCCAACGGTGGGGGGTCTATGACCGTGAATGTGGTGGCAGTCGCCCCCAGCGATAGGCCGCTGTGGTAAAACATTTCCTGTCTTCTTCTTTGCTTTTAGTACAAGCAAGCAGAGTAAAATTCTTCTTAATTGACACAGAATATTGAGCAGCTCTAATTATGTATGCACATATCATGATGTTGTTTATGGCCTTAGGGTTTTCAGAGAATGCATTTCAAAGATGTATTCACGTCTCCTGCACATATCCTGCTGCTGCTATTTGGTTACATGATGATTTGATGCAGCTCTGTATGGATACAAATGATTTTTCTTTCTTGTACTGATGATTCTCGGGCATGTGACTCAATGCTGCAGGATCTGAGCCTGAGTTGCTCAAATGGTTTGTGCAATCCGAGATTGTACACTGCCGATGGGCCATGCTTGGAGCAGCTGGTATCTTCATTCCTGAGGCCTTTACAAAGGCTGGAATTCTCAATACCCCATCATGGTTCACTGCAAGAGAGGCTACATACTTCACAGATTCTACAACACTGTTTGTGGTGGAGATTATTCTCTTTGCATGGGAAGAGGGGAGGAGATGGGCTGATATCCTCAAGCCTGGCTCTGTAAACACTGACCCAATCTTCCCCAACAACAAGCTCACTGGCACAGATGTTGGTTACCCAGGGGGTTTATGGTTTGACCCCCTTGGCTGGGGCTCAGCCTCACCTGAGAAGGTCAAGGATCTGAGGACAAGGGAGATCAAGAATGGAAGGTTGGCAATGCTGGCAGTTTTGGGTGCAGCTTTCCAGGCTTTGTACACAGGCACAGGCCCCACTGACAACTTGTTGGCCCACCTTGCTGACCCTGGCCACAACACCATTTTTGCTGTGAGTCAACTATCCTCTCTATCTCTAGTGACAAATTTCTTTTGCTGTACCATTATGTTGATGTGAGAACACAATACCACTTGCTCCTGGCTTAGTCTCAAGTGTCTGGTATGAACTAATTATCACCCTCTCAAAACTCCCTCTCTCTCACTTGCCTTAGTAATGCTTGGCCTCATTTGTTATGCAGGCTTTTGGAAAGTAAGCCACAATCTGTCAAAAGGATCAAGACAGGAATATTATTTTTTGGGTGAAACTTCTAGTGTATGATAAATCTAAATTTCTGTGTGTGGAACTTCCTGTCATATTGTTGCAACTTGTGCATATTCTCCATGACTAGCAAAGTTGTTTTGCTTGTCATCAACCAGACCTGATATTTTTAAGCCCTTCCAATTTTTTCTTTACATGTTTTCTCTTGGTATACCTGTGTATTTTCAGAAATTGTGGATATGGTGAATGTGCTGTTATCTGTAGACTTTGTGAAGACGACACTTTCTTCATAAACAGATCCCATGGAACATGAAGGGTCAGGGTAATCCACAAACATTGTGTTCAGAGACTTAGCTCAAAGAATCTTCCATAAAGATTTCACGAAGTTTGTTATTCAACAAACTTTCTTGAACACCTTCCTAAATCATCATCATCATCATCATCATCATCACCTTCCTAAATACCTCTCATGAATAAAAAATGAACAACAATAAACAAATATAATTCATAATGGTGAGCTAAGATAACTAAAATGTCTTATTTCCATAATTACATATAAAATGTTTATATTTGTTTAATGATGTACCTTGAGTCAAGATGTCTCATCCATGACATATAACTGCCACAATGTGGCAAATGGCAAGTTAAGAGTTGTTTCCCTAAGAACAAAACCTCCAACCACCTAAAGACTACAATCCTTGCATTGCTGAACACCTTGAATTCTTCTTACATTTGGGCTAATAATCCTCAAGCACTACGGCATCATTTATTCAAAGGTTTGTGGTAACCTTGCTTGTCCGGGGTTGTCAACAAATCTTTTGAATCTAACCACATGGTTAACCACAGGATCTGTGCCAACTTCTTGAGCAAGCCAATTGCTGGTTGGGATCATGTAATGAATCATTGTGTGGGGGCATCTTTGTTTCAGAATGGTTAGCAATTACATCCATGACCTGTTGAATTATTTCTATTCAAATGGGCATGTGGTATATGGTTTGCAAACATTGGAGCCTAAGCCTACAAGACCTAGTAGCGTCAATACAATTGAATTTGATTATCCCTCTACATTGAATCTGTTTTTCCCTTTCAGTGAGCTTGTGTGGTCTGAACCTTCAATAAAAGGAAGAAAGTTGAAATAGTCTCATTAGTTTTAAAGGGGGATGGCATTTAGTTAGTCTTTGTGCGACTTAACATAGTGTTTCATGGGTTGACCAAACATTAAGAGAACATCTTCATCTGAGAAATGGTGATAGGAACACTTAACAACAATGGCTCTACATTTGCAGCACCACTTGTCATCAGAACTACATTTCACAGTCTCTGGTCCTTACTGTGAAATTTTGTTGCACTGCTCCAATTTTGATCCAACTACCATTTGATCAACTAGCAGGACTGTTAGGTTGTTCTCAGGACCAAACACCAAACCCCTCGAAATCAGAGTGTCAAAGCTGAAAATTCCTTTCTATCTTCTGTAATTGAAGGACCCATGATCATGAACCATATGAAGGATAATAAACTGGGAACACAAGTGCATAATGATGCTGGTCATACATCAAACTTTAGGGTTTATAGGATTTAGATCCAGGGGGTTACCCTCCCTTCCCCTCCCAAACATCACTTGTTTGCCCAATTCCATCAATTTTCATTTTTCCTAAGATGCATCTGACAAGAAGGTAAATATACATGTCAAAATCTGCTTGCTTCTCCTCACACCACACTGATCGCATTGCCACTTGAACTAATGCTGCTAGAGCTGAAAGATGAGTTGACATGAAAGGCAGATGAGTGTCTTGAGGGTGGGTCCAAAAGCTTCAAAGTGAGCTGTGATGGCTCTGGAGGTGATAATCCCAAACTCAACTGAGACATCTCATTTGCCTCCTCGATCTTCATAGGTGCAGTAGGAACTGATGCTGTTGGCCTAACAAGCTTGGAGTTCATGGGAGGTGGATTTGCAGGCCTACTGTAAGCCTGGCCACTTATGCCTGGCCACATGGGCAATGCATATGGGAGGTTGACAATTCCTACGGAACCATGTGGAGGCAACCCTCCAGGGGAAGAAAGAGCAACTGGTTGTTGCAACATGGGTCTGGCAGAATCTGCATTGAATGCTGGTCCCACTCCATCAGGTAAGTGCTCTGTGGATGCTCCTAGTAGGCCATTCCGTAAAGACATCACAGGAACAGCCTCTGGTGCTTCCATGTGAGTTGGTAGACCAAATGGTCTTACTGGGATTCCAAATCCCTGTGAATCATAGTACAGTCCTGGGGCAAACATTGAACTTGGCCCTAGGCTTAGGTGAGGAAGCAGAGTTGTCATGTCAGAGGATGTATTTGGAATTGGCTCTTCCAACATTGGGGATGGCCCCTGTGAGACAATTACAATCATGGTTCTCAGGGGACATAATCAGCAAGTAAAGACCACATGTATCACTGCCCACACAGATACTATATCATTTCTACACAAAGAAGAATAAAGGTAGATTTCGGCCTTCATCCTACTGCACTGGAGGACCAAGGGATTTTACACAACAAATATGAGCAGGGGTTCCCATCACCCATCTGAGTACTTACAACTCAAGCAAACTAGCTAATAGAGTGACAAATAAAGGGCATCACAAACAAGGATCAGGGAGAATTTCCCTCACATATTACACTTCCTTTCCACTGACAAAAACACAGTAAGTACCAACTCAACAAAGCTGCAGAATCCTACATGCTGTAATGACTACCACAGGAGTTGCATTTGATAAACAGAAAAATAACAAATGCATATAGAAAGTACAGACCTTTTCTGAGATGATGTCAAACAGACTAGACCGTCTTTTCCGCTTGTTTAGGTTGCTCTGTCTGATGAAGTACTTCTGGGCATGGCTGGCCACCTGTGTTGGAGTTCTTGTTTGAACATAGTTCCTAGAGATACCCCTCCAATCTCCTTTCCCCAGTTTCTGAAGCCCAAGCAAGAACAGTCTATGCTCTTCCTCTGTCCATGGTACTCCTGGCACCCCCACAACCAAATGGAAATTCATGTAAGATTGTTGACCTGCAACTATTTTGTACAGTTATGCTCCCCAAGCTCACATCAATAGTGCTTTCCATGCTAATGCTTCCATAACATATACAGCGGGTGAGAAAAGACAAGAGATAAACTTCAGAAACACCCTACAAAAAAAGTGCACTCAAAGTAGTAAAGCTTTTCCCTTGCAGGCAAACTTCAGGTATGAAAAGCTGCACTCTGCTACACAGCTGAACAAGAGGGTCATCTAACCTTTTGATCAGAGACTTATGACAATTTGGAACATTTGCCTGCATTATTACCTCACAATCTCAACAACCCACACATCATCATTATCATGAGAGAGGAGACAGCTGATGTTGTTCATTTGGGTCTCCTGCTGCTGTCTTAAACAAGCTAGAGCTTTGATTCTACTCATAGTAAGCACCTAGGAATTCTTTCTGAGCTTCGGAAGACGAAGACACATTTGAGAGACATGCTACAGAAGATCCCCATTTGCCAACTTCCTTTCTATCCATCCATCCAGCAATGAATCTTGATGGATCATCTTGGAAAACCTCCTAAGGTCCCATGTCTGATTCAATTCCACTTGGTTTATTCTTTTGTCTTCAATGCATTCATTATTCACTTATTCATAGCAGCACATCGTCTGACACAGTAACACACAACAAATGCATCATCTTCCAGGAATCAATCCATTCATGTAGATCAAATGCTTCAAAAAATTCCCACAAAATATATTGTAAACAGCATAGTAAAGATCTAATCAAACCCTTTCTGCTGTTGACCTGCTTACTGCAAAGTTGCAGGGAAAAAAAATTCATCTATAACAGACAGTGCTCTAGCCGGCCAGACGCTCAAGAAATGGGAAGAAGAAGAAGAAGAAAAAGAAGAAGAGTGCGTAGGTAGGTCGGTACCCTTTTTCCTCTCTCTTGCGTTGTTGGATGTGTGTACAAGACCATCGGAGACGTATCCATCAATCGGCGTGGCTCCAGATCCAAGAGAATGCTCCGGAGGAGACGGAGGATTGTTGTTGTTGTTGGCGCTGCTGGTGCTGCTGCCGGCATAGTAGTGGCTCAGATTGCTCATGCTAGCACTTTTCCTCATCACGCCCGCAGCGTCTGTGAGCCTGACGCCGAATAGCCTGACGCCTCGATCAGGGCATGTTCTAGAATTGTGACCATTATGGCCACAGTGGGAGCACCCGCGAGCCATTTCCTCGCTGCTCTCTAGGGCTTCCAGTCTGACTGACGCCAGGAAGAACCACCACCTCAGATTCTTGGGGTCTCCGCCAGGAACAACAACCACCTCAGATTCTTGGGGTCTCCGCCAGGAAGAACAATCACCTCCGCTTCTTGGGGTCTCCGCCGGAAAGAACCACCACCTCCGATTCTTGGGGTCCCCTCTCCTCCTCCTCGTCTTCTCCCCCTCCTTGACCTCACGAGATAGATCGATCTCTCACCACCCAACAAGAAAAAAATCTCGAGAAGAGATCAATCATAATGAGCGAGCCATCCACGACCCATCAAAGAAAGATCGATTCTCCTCCACCGCCTCTTCTTCTAACGACCTAACGACCTCCTCGCGACCTCCCTCGTCTAACAACAACAAAATCACCCCACCCACAGATTTTGCCTCCCTCCCTTAGGCCCCCAACCCCACACAACCCCTTCAAAAAAACCAGAGAGAGAGAGAGAGAGAGAAACACCGTCAACCAAACCCACTTGAACAATAAAAGAAAAAAAGCAAGCAACACAAACAAAAACCAAAAACCAAAAACAAAACAAAACAAATCAAAACAAAAACCCCCTCCTCCTCCTCCTCCTCTTCTTCTCCTTGTGTTGTCGTGCTCGTGGAAGAACCTTCACTACTACTTCAGCTCCTATGTAAAGGGAGGCGACGACGACCCTAGCGCTTGATTTTCATCCAAATGCTATCATATTTTCATCCTGAATGAACCTCGCATTCATCCGATTCTCATTACCACGCCCACACCCCCCCCCCCCCCCCCCCCCCCCCCCGGCTCCCAGGGCAGGATGGTGGTCCCATCGGAGCTCGTCCATTGGACGCATGACCCCAAGCGAGTGAGTGAGTGAGTGAGTGCGCCCGTCCCGAGGCAGCGGCAACCGACGCATGTAAAGCGCATCGGATGTAACTGGGCCACTAGCAACTGGCAAGACAAATATAATCTATCATTATTGCTTTTTGCAGTAAACAGAATATGACAAAATGAGAGAAATTTTGATTTTTTTTTTTTTTTTTTTTAAATGGTAGTTGAAAAATTATAATAATAAGTAAATTATTTTTTGTTTGTTTTTTTTTTTTTTAATAATTTTTTATAAATTTATTTTTATAAATTTTTATAATAGTAATTATTTTATAAATAAATTTATTCAATTTTGTGATGTAGCTCAAAGTGGCGATCATCCATCAAATGGTTTAGCCAGATTGAATTGTGGATTGAAATTTTTAGCCAGATGCTAGAATTTTATTTAGCCAGATCTCGATCAAAAATAAAATAAAATTCTAGCATTCTTCTTTATTTTTGGCTACGCTTCCTGGATCTTAGGATTTGAATCTGGTGGTTTTTTTTTTTATTAAAATTTTTAAATAATTTTATCGAAATTTGGCTACTACAAACTCAAAAAAAAACACTTAAAATTCTTCTTTTTTTAAAACACCATTTGGAGAAATTTAGCCAAATTTCCCCCCCAAAAAAAAAAAAGTGAAACTTTTTCACCACATTTGGAGTCTAATTTTAGTTTGGGGGTAGTAATTTTTTTTACTGGTTCTTTTTTCTATTTTTTATTTTATTTTATTTTATTTTAAACTAAATGTTTTAGACAGGTTCTAAAAACCTGTTGCCATTTAATCCTACTCCCCTTTTGCGATGCTAGCCAATGATGCAACAACTGAAAATTGGAAAAAATGATCACTGGGGGGGGGGGGGGGAGGGGGGGAAAAATTTAATTCTGGAAAAAATATTAACAAAAAAAAATTTTTTCCATCAAAAAAGGAGACATTTTTTGTTAACCCACTTT